>ODAI014774685.1_pt1 | contig 21134 bp, 20 predicted proteins | sample 1539321 | NCBI WGS metagenome assembly ODAI01 (sample SAMN02144231, study PRJEB22623) | gut metagenome | biome: sheep rumen | host: Ovis aries | place: New Zealand | reverse complement strand
ATGTACATTATTTACCGGGGTAAATCCCCGGTTTTTTTCTGTCCCTCAAAAAAGGAAAAAGGCTCATAAACCACAATATATAGTGGTTTGAGCTTTTTAGCATACATATATATTGTATTTTCTGTCCTTCAAAGTTTTGATCCTCTTCTTGCCTGAAAGCACCGAAGGTGTCGCTGTTGGAGCAACGACCGCAATGGATTACGAAAATGCAGCAGATAGCACAGAAAATGACACTGAAACGGTCACAAAATAGGACGGATTGAACAAAAAACGAGCCAGCTCCAGAAGAAAGCCGCTATGTGTGCCTTCGGTACTCTGCTTATAGAAGAGCAAAGGTTAATGTAGCAAACACATAATCTTCCGTCAGTCTGTGTTATGTGCTTTTGATAGTTTCAGGCAAGAAGAGACACATTAAGGAGACGGGTATAAACCGTCGATAGTTTCAGGCAAGAAGAGGCCGGACAGGGATATGTAGATTTCCACACGGGTCCAGAAGAACACTGAGGCCCCTGTGGACGACTCAGAAATGGATGTCATGACTTGTCTGTTCTATTCGGAGAGTACCGAAGGGAACTTACAGCGAGCTGGACAGTACGGATTGGCTGACGGCAAGTGTGAGGGACATAGCAGAGTGGAATCCGACCGAAAAGGTCGGTGGGCGGAGCTATATGCGGACGAAGAGTCCGATTGAAGATAGATGGGAGTCAGGTATGCAGCAAACACAACCGGAAAAAACCAAAGGACGATGCCTGGTTTATGGAATCGACGTTGTGATCGTCAATGGTAAATGTACTGAGGACTGTACTTTGGAGGATTGCGCATTATCAAGTATCGATGATACGGACGAGGCAGAGGGTCTGATGATTGGAGCTGATCCGCTTGAAAGATTATAGAGATCAGTTTTGAGACGCTCCGGGGCATAAATTGAGCCTCAGAGCATTTCGTATTGTTTTGGGGAAACATAAACAAGAAAATTTGAAGGACATACCCAAATTGAATTGTCCGAGACTTGGAGGAGAAATTGATGCCTAAAAGAGTGGCATATTGCACAGGGTTTTGGTGCACGAATATTGGAAATGCATTTTTCAGCCTCGGGGTTGAGTATGTCCTCAAACAGATACTTGGAGAAAAAAATGTATCAGTTGTATCAGACTATCAGACCTATACGACAGGATTTGGGAGACGGCTTTATCCGGATAAAAACCAATTGCAGTATCTGTCCAAACTAGATGTTGATTACTTGGTTCTTGCTGGTCCTGTTCTTTCCAAGTACTTTCTTATGCTGTGGAAGGATATTTTGCTTGACCTGGAAAAACGGGGAATCCGATTGATAATTCTCAGTGCGGGTATGATGAAGATGACTGAGGATTCAATTGAGGAATGCAAGTCTTTCTTTGAGCAACACCCTCCATTTATTCTTTCCAGCAGAGATCATAAGACATATGAAACATTTGGAAAGTATGCAGAACATGCATATGACGGAATCTGCTTCTCGTTCTTTACACCGGATTACTATCACAGCGCTCCTATAACGGAGAAATTCATTACGATGAATTTTGATAAAATCCAGGAACCTAAAGTATGGATGGATGAGAATAAGGAACCCGGTTCATTTGAGTTTGATGGGCTTCAGTGGCATGTAAAGCATGAGGGGATTTTAACTAAAACAGCTATGAAAACTGACAGGTTTTCAGATGCTCTTATTTACATGGCAAGTATACTTCCACAGAAGAAACGGCCAGATAGAATTGGAGATTATGCAGTATTCAGAACAGATCATAGATTCCATCCACACTATAGAAAAAAGATTTATGGACAAGGGAATTCGTTTTGTGCAGATCTCCCCTATGGTTATCTTGAACTGTATGCAAATTCGACCCTTACACTATCAGATAGAGTTCATGCCTGTGCAGTGACGATGGCTTTCGGAAATGCAGCGATGCTTTTCTCCGAAACTAACCGTGTAGGACTTTTAGAACGTGTCGGAGCAGGAGAGATTTCTGAACATCCAGTTTCGATTGATATCTCTTTTCTGAATGACGAAAAGCGGAAAATGATGAACTGGCTCGTTGACACGCTAAAGTAGACACCAATTGATTATGGTTGGGAGCAAAATTGGAGGATACCCTATTGAATATTCTTTTTTGGATGAGCACAAGCTTCCAAACTACATCCAGACATCTGCTGATCGCTATATTAGATGAACTAACAGCAGCAGGAAATCACGTAACTGTTCTGAAAAAGAAAGTTGATGCAGAAACAGAAGATTTACCGGAGGAACTGGCAGGTAGAGATATCCAGTGTATTTCTATCCCGGTGACAGCATCCAACAAGAGTAACCTTATAGCTAGATATCTAAAGGACGTTGAATACATAAATAAGTGCAGAAAGTATCTTGATACCAGCTACGATGCAGTGTTTGTGCAATCCTCTAATGTAGCGGGACTTGTATTTAGAGTGTTGCATAAAAAGCAGCCGAAAGCGATCAAAACATTTAATGTTCAGGATACATTTCCACAGAATACAGTCTTTAGTGGAACTTTGTCTGAGAAAAGCATTCCGTACAGGCTTTTAAAATTTGTTCAAAGTTATGCATATAAAAATTCGGATCATATCATCACTATATCCGAGGATATGAAAGAATTGCTTGTGAGCGATTGCGGCGTTGAGCCATCGAAAGTCGAAGTGATTTATAACTGGTCTTACGGAGATAAAGTATACGATTCTGTTGATTTTAATACAGAGGCTGTTTCGGAACTTTTTAGAGATGGATATTTTAACGCTGTTTATGCCGGAAACATTGGCATGATGCAGAACGTTGATGTCATCATCGAAGCTGCAAAAATTTTAAAGGAAAACACGTCCATATGGTTCCACATAATTGGAAACGGAGTATATCGTGATAAGCTTCAAGCAAAAGCGCAGGAATATGGAATAAAGAACATTTCATTTTTGCCGATGCAGCCAGCTGAATTAGCTCCATCTATATATGGGCTTGCTGGCGTCAATATCATTCCGTTGAAACAGGGAGTATACAAAACAGCACTGCCATCTAAAACAGCTACATGCATGGCGTGCCAACGACCTATTGTTTTTGCAATCGGTAAAACAAGTGTATTTGGTAAGCGTGTGGCTGAAGAAACAGGATGTTTGCTTGTTGATAGTGATGATGCTAAGGAATTGGCTGATGCAATTACGATGATTGAATCCGGAAATATGGAAGTCAATACAAGCGCATTCTTTTATAAAAACATGACAAAGACTGATAATAGTCGAAGGTATGCCGAGATTATTATGGGGAGAAAGAAATTGTGATAAAAACTTATTATTTAGCGCGCATTCTGCGCAAATTACATATTCCTTCATTCAATCATTGCGAAATCGATAAAACAGCAAAGGTTGCCAGTGGCGCTGCCCTGACGAAGGTGAGGATGGGTCGGTACTCATATGTGGGAAGCTACACGCATATTACAGATACAGAAATTGGAAGCTTCTGTTCTATTGGAGGAAACTGCGGTATCGGCGGAGGAATGCATCCAATGGATCATGCTTCTACTTCGCCAGTGTTCCTGCAGGGCAGAAATATTCTCGGTAAGAACTTTGCCAATATCCAGTATCAACCTTCGGAGAAAGTGACAATTGGGAATGATGTTTGGATAGGAGAATGTGCCTACATAATGCCTGGCATCACAATCGGTGATGGTGCGGTTATTGGCACACATGCGGTTGTGACTAAAGATGTGGAGCCATATTCCATTGTAGCAGGTATACCCGCTAAGGAGATACGAAAACGGTTTGATACGGGGACAGTAGACAGCCTGAAGAAAATACAGTGGTGGAATTGGACAGAGGATAAACTGCAGAAGTATGGGTATCTATTTGATGATCCGAAGTCACTTATTCAGATGGTGGAAAAAGAGAGGATTTAGAGAATGAAGATAGTTTATGTTGATGAAACATTTAATCCGGCATATGGATATCAATCAAATCCTCTGGCTAAATTCCAGCAAAAGCAAGGCAACGAGGTGACCATCGTAACTGTATCACGCGATCAGCTGCATCCGGTATACAGAGCTTTTGGGGATACAGGTGAAACGCTCGAACATGATGATGAAGTATATCAGAGTTCGACAGGTGTAAAGATCCTTAGAGTTCCTACAAAGGGGTACTTTAAGAATAGAGCGTTAATATCAGGGGATATTTTTAAGATAGTCAGAGAACAGCGTCCGGATGTGGTGTTCGTTCACTGCGCAGAGACATTAACGGCGATGCGTTTTCTTATGCACCGGAAAGAATGGCCAATGATGCTGGATTCACATATGCTGTCGATGGCGAGCAAGAGTAAGTTCGTTGTTGTCTTTGAGGCTTTTTATCGTGCGGTTTTCCGGCGGATAATTGAAAAGAATGGATACTATGTTGTACGAACTCAGGATGACGATTATGTGAACACACATCTCGGGATTAAGAAAGAACTCACCCCGTTTATTTCCTTTGGAACAGATACAATTCTTTTCCATCCTTCAGATGAAGCAAGAAAGAAGTTCAGATCTGAAAACGGTATTAAAGAGACTGATTTCGTTGTCATTTACACAGGAAAATTGACGGAGGCCAAAGGCGGGAAATTCCTGGCTGAAACATTCAAAGAAAAATTTAATGTTCCAGTTACGCTGGTCTGCGTTGGCACACCTCCGGATAATGATTATGGTCGTGAGGTGAAAAAGATTCTAGAAGAATCAGAGAATCGTGTGATCATGTTCCCAACACAGAAGTATATGGAACTGGCTCCATTTTATCAGATGGCGGATTTATCTATATTTCCCAAGCAGTGCAGCATGAGTTTCTATGATGCTCAAGCCTGTGGGATTCCAGTAGTATCGGAAGATAATAATGTCAATAGAGATCGATGCAGTCACCAGAATGGCGCGAATTTTGAACCGGGTAATGTGGAGGATTTCAGAGAAAAGATTATGCAGTTTGCGCTAATGGATAAAGGGGAGTGGAAGCATTATAGCGAAAATGCCAGAATACTTATTGAAACTGGATATGACTATGCTGAAATCGCAAAGCAGTACACAGAATATCTGAGAAAAAGCATCGATAGGCAAACAAAATAATTATTACTGTTGAGAAATGAAGAAGGAGAAAGAGAAACATGGTAAACGTAATTGGACTCGGTTACATTGGTCTGCCCACAGCGCTGATGATGGCCTCCCATGGAGTCGAAGTAATCGGCACAGACTATAATGCGGAATTAGTCGCTACCCTTAATGCGGGAAAAACAACTTTCAAGGAAAAGGGACTTGACGAACTGTTCCAGGATGCTCTGAAAGCTGGTGTGAAATTCACCACAGAATATCAGGTAACGGATACATACATCGTCTCTGTTCCGACACCCTACGATAAGTTCAGCAAGAAGGTCGATGCTGTGTATGTAGTCGCGGCAGTTAAAGATGTACTGAAAGTGGCTCCGAATGGGGCTACGCTGGTTATCGAATCTACAGTCTCTCCCGGCACCATCGAGAAGAGTGTGAGACCGGTACTCGAAGAGGAAGGTCGTAAAGACATTAACCTTGTCCATGCCCCGGAGCGTATTATCCCTGGGAATATGGTGTATGAGTTGCTGCATAACAATCGGACGATTGGTGCTGATGATAAGGCTATTGGCGAGAAGGTAAAGAAACTCTACTCTTCCTTCTGCCAGGGTGAGATTGTTGTTACCGATATCAAGACGGCTGAAATGACCAAGGTCGTAGAGAATACCTTCCGAGCAGTGAACATCGCGTTTGCCAATGAACTGGCCAAGATTTGCCGCCACGACAATATGGATGTATATGAGATCATTCGTATTTGCAACATGCATCCGAGAGTGAACATCCTTCAGCCAGGCCCCGGTGTCGGAGGACATTGCATATCAGTTGACCCTTGGTTCTTAGTGGGTGACTATCCGAGCCTTGCTAAGGTTATCGATGAATCCATGAAGACTAATGACGGGATGCCGGACTTCGTGCTCAACCGCATCTACGAGATCATGAAGGAAAAAGGTTTGACTGATATCACCCGTGTTGGTCTCTATGGTCTGACTTACAAAGAGAACGTAGATGATATGCGTGAAAGCCCGACCCTCCAGCTGTTGGAGAGTCAGGAGCGTCATCTAGCAACCGGACTGAAGGTCTATGATCCCTTCATTGAGAAGGATGTCGTGGCAAATCAGTACCATGATCTAGACGAATTCCTTGCAGCCGTTGATCTTGTGGTTATTATGGTCAAGCACAATGAGATAAAGGAGAACATGGATAAACTGGCAGGGAAAGTGGTTCTTGACTGCCACAATATCTGCAATCTGCCCGGCGTATACCATATTTAAAACTACATTCTCACCACTTGGTGAGCAATGATAGATCGCACTACCCCAACAATACTCAGCATCGACTCTGGCTGGCGGGTCAAAACAACATGCCCAGCCACTAGAGCGGGCGAGAATTATTGAAGGAGTAGAGCAATATGGTCAATGTTATTGGACTTGGATACATCGGACTGCCGACGGCACTTATGATGGCATCCCACGGTGTCGAAGTCGTGGGAACCAATCACAGTCAGGGCAAGGTGGATATGCTGAAGGCTGGGAAGACCACCTTTAAGGAAAAAGGACTGGATGAGCTGTTTCAAGCGGCGCTAGATGGTGGCATCAAGTTCACCACAGAGTATCAGGTCGCGGATGTGTACATAGTTTCTGTGCAGACGCCATACGACAAATTCACCAAGAAGGTGGAAATGAAGTATGTGACGGCTGCGATTGGAGATGTGTTGAAGGTCGCCCCGAAGGGTGCGATCATCGTAGTGGAATCCACCGTAAGTCCTGGAAGCATCGACAAGTATGTGAGACCGTATGTAACAGATAAGGGCTTTAAGATCGGTGAGGATATCCATCTTGTCCACGCGCCAGAGCGGATAATCCCTGGCAACATGATCTACGAGCTGCTTCACAACGACAGGACTATTGGCGCGGATGATCCAGAGATCGGTGAGAAGATTAAGGAGCTATACGCTTCATTCTGTGGTGGAAACATTGTCGTGACTGATATCAAGACGGCAGAGATGACCAAGGTGGTGGAGAACACCTTCCGCGCTGTCAACATCGCCTTTGCAAACGAGTTGGCTAAGATCTGCCGCCATGACAATATGGATGTGTACGAGATTATCCGAATCTGTAATATGCATCCAAGGGTAAATATCCTTCAGCCCGGCCCCGGTGTCGGCGGGCACTGCATTTCGGTCGATCCATGGTTTCTTGTTGGGGATTATCCGTCACTGGCGAAGGTCATTGATGAGTCAATGAGAACCAATGACGGAATGCCGGATTTCGTGCTCAACCGCATCTACGAGATCATGAAGGAAAAGGGCATGACTGATATTACGAAGGTCGGCCTCTATGGCTTGACATACAAAGAAAATGTAGATGATATGCGGGAAAGCCCGACCCTTCAGCTACTGGAAAGCCAGGAGCGGCACTTGGCGACAGGACTTAAAGTTTATGATCCTTTTATTGAGAAGGATGTTGTGCCGAATCAGTACCATGATCTGAACGATTTCCTTGCCTCTGTGGATCTCGTAGTAATCATGGTCAAGCACAATGAGATCAAAGAGAACATGGACAAGCTGGCAGGGAAAGTGGTTCTTGACTGCCATAATATTATTCATTGCTCCGATGTATACCACATTTAGTCATGAAGAATGTGGTTGGTTATTAGTTGCGAAGTTGTATAAATAATTAATAAGGGGGATTTCAAAGATGACAATAGGAGAAAGCAATGTATTATCTTTAAATTCCCGCATTGGAAAAGTAAGCAAGGCGAGACTCATTTTCTTTTTATCAGTTTGTGTATATAAATTAATCATAGAATTTGTATACTTGAATAGAATTTCACCATTGTTTAGTTATTCACTGCTGACAACAGATATTAATGTTAGTAAAATGATCTATTCATGGGGAATATGCGTTCTGATATGCATTATTCATCCGACTGATCAGAATAAACCGTCAACGTATCTGTTCTTATTGATGACTCTTATAATATGGATACCGTTAATATCGTATTATTGGATGAATAATCAAAATACAGCTTATGTGTCTTGTGAAATGCTTTGTATTATGATTATTGCATTGTGGTGCAGACTTGCTAGAAAAAAATTCTTTTTTGGCAAAACTGTATCTCACTCCATTTTTGATTTCTTATTTGTAGTTTATGTATTAATGACTCTTTATTTAATTGCAAAAAGAGGAGGTATAGATACTAGAGCCTTAAATTTTAAAAATGTTTATCAAATCCGTAGAGAATATGATAATCTTCGGTCTATTGATGGGTATCTTGTTAACTGGAGCGCAAAAGCTTTTTTCCCTGTGATGAGTTCATATATGTTTTTGAGAAAGAAAAAGATCCTGCTTGCGATCACATTTCTTTTACAGATTGGACTTTATATGTCTTACGGATATAAGGCATTTTTGGCATCCACTTTTTTACTCTTGCTTTTGTTCGTATTAATTGGAAAAAGAAAGGCTTTTAAGAGCATTGTAACTACTTTTAGTATCGGAAATGTAGCTGCATATGTTCTTGACATCTTTGACATTACAGATGCGCTTAGAACGTTTTTGCCATATAGAACATTATTTATTCCGGCCAAGAATCAGTTCCATTATTATGAATATTTTTCTTCTCACGATTTTCTGAGGCTTTCGGGTTCTTTTCTTGGTCGACTATTGTTCTCGGAATATCAATATGACCGACCGATAGGTTATATCGTTGAGGCATATTTTATCAATAGCGGAAGTAATGGAAATACGGGAGTGTTTTCATATGGATTTGCAGATTTTGGGTTCGTAGGCATGCTGATTGCTGCTTTGATTGTTGGTTTCTTGTTTTGGTTGGTTGATAGTACAACCTATAACTTGCCGCTATTCCTTACAGTTGGTGCTTTGTCATATTGGGTTGTCACTATGAATGACAATTCGCTATTAATAACTCTGATAACTGGCGGTTTCCTTTTGCTCTTACTTATGATAATGCTTCTGAATACGAGCGATCTAGTTTTGGAATATGATAGTAAGGATGTCAGTAATAGTTAGATGGCAAGCAGATAACATGCTGAACCAAAGTAAGACATTGAAGTATTCTACGCGCATAATTGCAAGGAGAATTTAAGTTGAATAATCGTTCAAGGCTGGCTAAAAACATAGTATATCAAACAGTATATCAGATACTAACAGTAATTACTCCTCTGATTACTGCACCTTATGTGTCGAGGGTGCTTGGGGCCAATGGCTTAGGATTATTTACTTATACACATACAAATGCAATGTACTTTACTCTGTTTGCTATGCTTGGAGTTGCAAATTATGGTAGTAGGTCTATTGCATCTGTTCAGGATAATAAGGAAGCGCGTTCTGAAGTGTTTTGGAACATTTATTCAGTTCAAGTCCTTATGACTCTTTTCATGATTGTGTTATACTCGGGATATGCATTATTGTTCGTCAAATCTAACACTCAAATTGTATGGATACAAGGCTTATTAATATTAGCGTGCTCTTTTGATGTTAACTGGTATTTTTTTGGAGTTGAGAAATTTAAAGTAACGGTTACTAGGAATATAATAATTAAAATATTAACAGTTATCTCGGTTTTATTATTTGTTAACCAGAATACTGGCGTATTAGGCTACACATTGGTAATGTCTATGGGCACGCTTCTGAGTAATATTGCTGTAGTTCCTTTCCTTCGCCGAGAAATAGTTTTTGTATATCCTAAGGCGAGAACGATGGCTAAGCACTTGAAGCCTAATCTGATCTTATTTGTTCCGGTATTGGCAACAAGCGTATTTCATATTATGGATAAGACTATGCTTGGTTCACTAGGAGGATTAACTCAGCTTGGTTATTATACTAATGCAGATAAAGTTATAAATATTCCGATCGGAATAATTAATGGCCTAGGAACAGTTTATATGCCAAGAATTACCTCATTAAGACAGAACAATAAAGAAAGTGATGTCAAACCGGTGTTATATAGCTCTTTGGAATTGTATAGTTTTGTTGTAATGGCTTTATCATTAGGACTGGCAGCTATTTCAACAGAATTTGCACCATGGTTTTATGGGCCGGGATTTGAACCTTGTGCTGGTTTGATAAAACTATTTGCTCCAGTTTTTATTTTCAAATCTTTTTCTGTTTATGTCCGAATGAATATTCTGATACCTTATCATAATGAAAAAACATATACTGTTGCGGTTTTAGCTGGGGCATTTATTAATTTGATCGCTAATTCAGTATTTATACCTATATGTGGCGCACAGGGAGCGGTAATTGGTACATTACTAGCGGAAGGTGCCGTTTGGCTGATTCAGGTGATAAAAATCCCGATTAAATTATCATTGAAAAGCGTTATAAATTCTGTCGCACCATATCTAATATTCGGACTATTAATGACAATTGTAATACGCATTATTGCAAGACTCTCGATCTCGGCAACACTGCGTATTATTGCCGAGATTAGTGGTGGGGGGATAATTTATTTAGGATTATGTCTTCTTTTTTGGAAAATATCTGGAAATAAAAATAGTATTCTTTCCATCTTTCATAAAAAGCAATAAAGGAGTATGGCATGAAAAAGGTGATGTTGGTCTTTGGAACAAGACCAGAAGCTATCAAGATGTGTCCGCTTGTGAATGAGCTGAAGACAAGAAAAGGAATAGAGACGGTCGTGTGTGTCACCGGCCAACATCGCCAAATGCTGGATCAGGTTTTGGAGACCTTCGGCGTTGTTCCAGACTATGACCTGTCCATTATGAAGGATAAGCAGACACTTTTCGATATTACTACATCTATTCTTGAAAAGATTAAAGCTGTGCTTGAGGAAGTGAAGCCGGATGTAGTGCTGGTCCATGGTGATACGAGTACGACATTTGTGACTGCACTGGCATGTTTCTATCTCCAGATTCCAGTCGGACATGTTGAAGCAGGGCTCCGAACCTATAATATTTACAGCCCGTATCCGGAAGAGTTCAATCGGCAAGCAGTAGGCATCATCAGCAAATACAACTTCGCACCAACACAGTTGGCAGCAGATCACCTGATTAAAGAGGGGAAAGATCCGAGCACAATTTATATCACTGGCAATACTGTCATTGATGCGATGCAGCATACCGTGAAAGAGGACTATACGCATCCTGAACTCGAGTGGGTTGGCGACGGAAAGCTGATCTTCATCACGGCTCATCGACGTGAAAATCTCGGTGAACCGATGCATCACATGTTCCGTGCCATTCGCCGTGTATTGGATGAACACCCAGAATGCAAAGCGGTATACCCTATCCACATGAATCCGGTCGTAAGGCAAGCTGCCGACGAGGAACTTGGTGATTGTGATCAGATTCACATCATCGAACCGATAGAGGTTTTTGATTGCCATAACTTTGAAGCACGTTGCCATCTATGCCTGACCGATTCTGGTGGAATTCAGGAAGAGTGCCCGAGTTATGGCAGGCCAGTTCTTGTCATGCGAGATACAACTGAGCGGCCTGAGGGGGTTGATGCAGGAACGCTACGGTTGGTTGGAACAAATGAAGAGGTAATCTATCAGAACTTTAAAGAACTCCTGGAGAACCAGGAAGCCTACGATAAGATGGCCCATGCATGCAATCCCTATGGCGATGGCCACGCCTGCAAACGGATTGCGGATATTCTAGAATTTGGAACATATGAGCCATGGGTTCCTGAATTCAGGTAATAACTCAAGGGGCTTTTTATGCCCCTTATCATCACAAGAGCTTATTTCCGGTTAACTCCGGAAGTGCTGTTTTATAATGAATTCTTCCAGCTCAAGTGCTGGACATTTACAAATGAGCTGGAAAAGGAGATAGAAGCTTATGAGCGAGTTTAACGGCGCAACACTAATGATTACAGGTGGTACCGGTTCTTTCGGTAATACCGTCTTGAAGCATTTTCTGGAAACTGACATCGGCCAGATTCGTATCTTTTCCCGTGATGAAAAGAAGCAGGACGACCTTCGTCATGAACTCCAGGCGAAGCATCCTGATGCTGCGAAGAAGGTCAAGTTTTATGTGGGCGATGTCCGTGACCCTCGTTCTGTCGCTGACGCCATGCCGGGCGTAGACTACATCTTCCATGCAGCTGCTCTTAAGCAGGTCCCTTCTTGTGAATTCTTTCCGATGCAAGCGGTGAAGACTAACGTTGAAGGTACGGACAACGTTCTTCATGCTGCCATAGATGCCGGTGTGAAGAGAGTCGTATGTTTGTCCACAGACAAGGCTGCATACCCGATTAACGCCATGGGTATCTCCAAGGCCATGATGGAGCATGTTATTTACGCGAATGCGCGTGTGGCTGCCGAGAGATCGGACACGGTCATCTGTTGTACTCGCTACGGTAACGTAATGTGCTCTCGGGGTTCCGTTATTCCGCTTTTCATTGATCAGATCCATGCAGGCAATCCGATCACTATTACGAATCCAGAGATGACGCGTTTCCTGATGAATTTGGATGAAGCCGTTGAGCTCGTAAGATTCGCCTTTAACCACGCCAACCCTGGTGACCTGTTCATCCAGAAGGCTGATGCAAGTACGATTGGCGATCTTGCAAAGGGTGTGCAGCAACTGTTTGGTGATACAGGCACAAATATCATTGGTACACGTCATGGTGAGAAACTGTATGAAACCCTTATGACCAGAGAAGAAAGACTCCGCTCTGAAGACATGGGCCATTACTTCCGTGTGGCTGCGGACAACAGAGATCTGAACTATGACAAGTATTTTGTTCAGGGAAAGGTTGTAACACAGGCAGAAGAAAGTTATACGAGCCATAACACTGTAAGGCTGGATGTTGAGGGGGTAGTCAAAAAGATCCTGACAACAGATTATGTCCAGGAAGAGTTGAAGGGCATCAGACATAACTGATTCTTTCCTACAGGGGCGGATGTGATGGAGAAATTATTACTTGTAGGAGCAGGCGGATTTGGAAGGGTTGTGTTAGAACATGCAAGTCAACATTATGCCTGTGCCTTCCTTGATGATGGAGAGGCGACACTCGTTGATGGCGTTCCCGTGATTGGAAAGACAGCTGAAATGGCATCCTTCTATCCAGAGTACAAACGGCTCCTTGTGACGATCGGGAATAATAAACTGCGTGAACGGCTCTACAAGGAGGCTGCAACTATCGGCTTCACGTTCCCGAACATCATCAATCCCTCAGCATACGTTTCTCCTCATGCCCACATCGGTTCCGGATGCGTAATCCTGAACAATGCCGTGGTGCAGAACAACGCGAAGTGTGGGGATGGCTGCATTTTGAATCCAGGTGTGGAGCTTCATCATGACAGCGCTATCGGCTCCTATTGCCTGATTTACACTAACTCAGTTGTTCGGTCGCTCACAACGGTCGGTGATCGTGTGTGGATTGGATCGACGGCAACCGTATCAACATCAGCGGTCGTTCCAGATGATACTGTTATAGGAGATGGAGATGTATTCAAAGCGGGGTGAGTTAAGATATCAGCTAAAAAGCGAACATCAGCAATATTCCTGATATCTTTACTAGCTACGCTTGCGCTGCTGTATACGGGAAATGGGATTTATAGGTATTTCATTCATCAACGTATGGTACAGTATTCAAAAGTGTCGGCTCGTGATGATGGTGCAGAAAACCTTGTTGTATTGGAAGGAAACTCTGGGAGCATAGGACTGACTTATGTATACCTAAAATACTTGGAGGATGGGTATATTCAGATTTCCGGTACTAATCCATTCGACAGTAATGGATGGAAGCGTCTTAGTGAATTTCACCTAGTGCCAGGTTCTTACACATTAACTGGAATACGAGGATCAGCAGACAATACGGTTGTTCTTCAGCTGCGAATAAGTGATGAAAGTGGCTTCTATAAATACTTCAATCAGTGGGATGAAGATGTTAGGTTTACAGTTGAAAATGAAATGAATGCAGAGTTGAAAGTACGAGTATACCCTTTCGTAGAGAGTATAGACCTTAATGCAAGGCCTGCGGTTTATAAGGATGAATAAAAGAAAAGATGTATCTGCAGCGCTATTAGGTATAGTCGTTGCTGTAATACTGTGGGTCACAGTATTAGCACGGGAAAGTAATATTGATAATTCTCTGCTATTTGAACCATTTCATGCCTTTTACGCATTTGTAAAGGATATACAGGACGGTCGAATAAGAATAACGGGAAACTTCATTGGAAACATTATTCTGTTTGTTCCAGTTGGGGTCTTACTACCGCTTACAGGGATTGGAGATAAATGTTTAAAAACAGGGTTAATGGGATTGTGCCTTTCAATGATGATTGAAGCGACCCAACTTGCTACCCATCGTGGTTTTTTTGAGATTGATGATTTGATTCTTAACACGATTGGAGCGTGGATTGGGTATGGAATATTCAGCTCGGCTTGGAAGCTATTCACAAAGAATAACTTGAAGGCCACCGACATCTGATCATATAATATCGCTTGACCCATGTGGTCAACCAAAACTCAGAATATCGGGAAAGGAAGATAAAAAGGCCACATGAACGTATTAATTACAGGAGCGGCCGGAGCATTAGGCCGTAATCTGGTAGAGAATTTAAAAGCCATCCGGGATGGAAAGAACCGGACAAGGCCGAATCTGAAGATCGAAGAGATCTATGAATACGACAGGGACAGCACACTTGAGCAGCTCGATCAATATTGTGAAAGAGCGGATTTTATCGTCCATGCTGCAGGTGTGAATCGTCCCAAGGAAACCTCCGAATTCATGGAGGGCAATTTCGGGTTCACCTCTACACTCCTGGACTGCCTGAAAGCCCACAATAACAAAGCTCCGATTATGATCACGTCTTCTGTCCAGGCGACGTTATCTGGCCGATTTGGAAATTCGGAGTATGGACGCTCCAAGCTAGCCGGTGAAGAGCTGATGTTCAAGTATGGAGAGGAAACCGGTGCTCCGGTGTATGTCTATCGTTTTGAGAATATGGTGGGTAAATGGATTCGTCCTCGTTACAACTCTGCTGTTGGAACCTTCTGCTATTGCATTGCAAGAGAAGAGCCTATCACCGTTAATGATCCATCGGTCCTGATGGAGATGGTTTTCTTTGATGACATCTGTGAAGAGATATATGATGCAATGGAGGGCCATCCGCATCGTTGCCATTATGAGGGTGTGGAGGCTGTTCCGGATGAGGCTGGTCGTTACTGCCACTGCCCGATCAAACACAAGGCTACGCTGGGAGAGATCGTTGACCTTCTCCATAAGTTCCATGACTTCCCGCAGGACTATATCATAAATTCTCTCACGCCTGGCTCCTTCGAGAAGAAGCTATATGCCATGTATCTCAGTTACTTGCCTCGTGAGAAGACCGTCTTTGACTACATGATGAATGTTGATCAACGTGGCAGCTTTACAGAGCTGATCCGTACACTTGATCATGGTCAGGTGAGCATCAACGTTTCTAAACCCGGCATCACCAAAGGCCAGCACTGGCATCAGTCCAAATGGGAAATCTTCATCGTGGTATATGGTCATGGCCTGATCCAGATGCGGAATCTGAAAGATGGCGAGATCGAAGAGTATGAGGTGTCTGGTGAGAAGATTCAGGGCGTTTATATGAAACCCGGCTGGACGCATAATATTATAAATCTCAGCGAGACAGACGACCTGGTCACGGTGATGTTTGCATCAGAGCTGTTAGATAAGGACCATCCGGATACATTCTTTGAGCCGGTGGTGAAGGAGTAAACTATGGTAGAGCATAAATTTCAATGGAAAAATGACGGCAGACTAAAGATCATGATTGGCTGTGGAACAAGGCCTGAGATTATACGCCTTGCGGCTGTTATGAAGCGCTGCCGGGAATATTTCGATACCTGCATCGTTTACTACAACCAGAACTGGGATCCGAATCTGAGCACGGTCTTCTGGGAAGATTTTGAACTATATAACGCGAAGGGCGAGATCGGTCCTGACATTCTGGTGCCGGTCGTGGGCGAGAACCTTGGCGTAACCTGCGGAAACATTCTTGGAAGATCATATGAGCTGTTGTCAGAACTTCAGCCTGATGGATACCTTGTCCTCGGTGATACGAATAGCTGTCTGTCTGCCATTTCTGCGAAGCGCCTGCATATTCCGCTGTTCCACATGGAGGCTGGAAATCGCTGCAAGGATGAGTGTTTGCCGGAGGAGACGAACCGTAGGATCGTGGATGTTATCTCGGATGTGAATCTGTGCTATTCTGAGTTTGCCCGTAAGTATCTGGCAGATACGGGTCTTCCGAAGGAAAGGACCTATATGACCGGTTCTCCGATGGCAGAAGTGCTGCGGATGAACCTGGAGAAGATTGAAGCTTCTGATGTCTTGGAAAGATTGGGACTGGAGAAGGATCGGTATATCCTCCTATCGGCTCACCGCGAGGAGAACATTGATACCGAGAAGAATTTCACCAGTCTCTTCACAGCAATCAATGCATTGGCAGAGAAGTACGATATACCGATTCTCTACTCCTGCCATCCGAGGAGCAAAAAGAGGTTGGAGGCAACAGGCTTCCAGCTTGATCCCCGCGTGCGGGTAAACGAACCACTTGGCTTCAATGACTACAACAAGCTGCAGATGAATGCGCTGGCCATCGTGTCAGACTCCGGTACCCTCCCGGAGGAGAGCAGCTTTTATCTTTCCATCGGGCACCCTATCGCAGCTGTATGCATCCGCACAAGCACAGAGCGCCCGGAAGCATTGGAAGCGGGAGATTTTATCCTCGCTGGGATTACAACGGATGAGTTGCTGAATGCAACATCCATGGCTATCGAGATGAAGCGGAAAGGTGTTCTTGGAAAGCCCTGTCCCGATTATGTGGATGAGACTGTTTCAATGAAGGTAGTCCGTATCATTCAGGGCTATGTTGGTGTCGTTAATAAGATGGTTTGGAGAAAATCATGACCCAGCTCAGTTCGTAAGGATCTTTTTGATATAGACAGGAGCATAATAATTGCATAAATTCATCCCAGTCAGAGTAACAAGTAAACAGAGAGCAGAATCGTTTTTGAACGGTGAGATCTATATGAGCCCACTGTATAGGTTCGGCTCGTGGGGCAGGAGAGATGGAGCATCCGATGTCCAGAATAACTTCAGAGGCGACATGACGGAGGGAGCAGTTCAAGTCTTTTCTGATCCAATCGAAGGCGGACTGAATATGTTATCTTCAATCTCAGATTCGATTAAGCATCTTGTGGATAAGATAACTTGGGTCGATCTTGGGGACCTTCAGTATTATAAGGTGCTTTGCTTTTACTCGCTTCTTTACGATGCATCTAATGACTGGTTCATTGCTCCAGATCCTCGGCTTGCGGAATTCGGGGATTCAGCACTTGTGATCATCGACATGGATGAGTTTATGAGGCGTATGCTTCGGGCGTTACTTGATAAGTACGGTGAGCACAGTATTTTCCTTGCGGATACGGTTAATTATTTCAATCATAGCGTTACGAGGAAACTTCAGCCACTGTTTGAAAAAGATGAAAGCTATTCATGGCAGAACGAGTATCGGATTGCGTTTTCAAGACTGGCAGATCCGAATGACCCTTATGTAAAGGAAAACCATCTCGAAGGGAAAATGATTCTGGATCTGGAACCAGTCATACTTCAGATCGGTGATATCAGTGACATTGTAGCGGTTTATCCTGTTGAGAAAGTTCTGGATCTAGGTTTCATAGATTGGAATACGAAATTGCGGTTTCCAATGTCAGATGATCCAGATAACAACCCGGCAATGATGGATATGATAGCTTGCGATACACGAGAAAACTTGAAGAATTTCAAACAGGGTTGGATAAAACCCATAGTTGAGTTTAAGAAGATATGATCCAAATGTTGATCACACCGTAATGGTGTTTTCAAGATATTATTATAAAACAGCCTCTCTCGGAAGGAGAGAAAAAGAGAAGCTGTTAGCGCCAGGCCCACTGCAGGACCGTCTTCACACTTTTTATTCTCACCAGGACAGGGGAGAAAATGAAAGATCAGAAGATGGGCGGTAGGGTGACGAGGAATGGCAGTTGTCGAAAGACTCGGCGGATGCTGCCACGGCGCTCTATCCAACCAAATATGTAAAGTAGAACAGCAAGGTATGGGTAGGGGTGTGCGTCGTTAGAGAGAAAGCAAAAAGCGGAATCAAAACCGTAACAGAGGTTCTCTTGTCACTGTTTCATATTTCCTACTCCGCTCAATCAGTGAGACTGAACGTTGAGCTGTGTGGGAAACAAAATCCATGCGCCAAGGGGTTATCATGCCCATAAGGTTGGCGAATGGATAATAACAGTGTCAGCGGCGAAATGCCGCAGAAAGAGAGAACAATAATATGCGTGTTGTTATTCAAGAGAACTACAATAAGATGTGCAAGTGGGCAGCTGACTATATTGCTGCGAAGATCAAAAATCATCATGAAGACCGGCCTTTTGTGCTGGGGCTGCCGACCGGCTCATCGCCTATTGGCGTTTACAAGGAGCTGGCCCGGATGAATCAGGACGGAGAGCTATCTTTCTCAAATGTCGTTACCTTCAACATGGACGAGTACCTCGGCCTGCCTCATGAACACGACCAGTCCTACTGGTATTTCATGCACGATAACTTCTTTAATCATCTGGTGGATATGAAGCCGGAGAACATTAACATCCTTAACGGCATGATTGATGATCCGGAAGGGGAGTGCGCCCGGTATGAGGAGAAAATCGCCTCTTACGGCGGAATAGACCTCTTCATGGGTGGTATCGGCGTGGACGGTCACATCGCCTTCAACGAGCCGTATACCAGTCTTTCTTCCCGTACCGGAGTGAGAAATCTTACTACCGATACGAGAATCGTGAATTCTCGCTTCTTCGGCAACGATCCGGAAGCTGTACCTTCCCAGGCGCTGAGCGTTGGTGTGGGTACCGTGTTTGATTCCAAAGAAGTCCTGATCCTGATCAACGGCCACAACAAGGCCCGTGCTTTGGCAGCAACCGTCGAAGGTGAAGTCAGCCAGAAGTGGACTTGCAGTGCTCTGCAGCGCCACAACGGCGCTATCATCGCTTGTGATGAAGCTGCTTGCGGCGAATTGACTGTGGATACCTACAAGTACTTCCTGGACATTGAACGTACCCAGCGGCTGTGATGGAGGGTGAGCAGATGTATACGATTAACGATCTCTACGATCTCGACCACACCCTGGCAGCCGATTACCTTTGCCAGTTTACATACCCTTGGGAAGCGCTCAAGGGAATCAAGGAGATGATCCTTGCTCTGGGTCCGACACTCGGAGATGATTATGAAGAAGTGCAGCCGACTGTCTGGGTCCACAAAACAGCAAAAGTCTTCCCATCCGCCTACCTCGGAGCGCCCTGCATTATCGGGCCGAATACAGAAGTCCGTCATTGCGCTTTCATTCGTGGTTCTGCTCTTGTCGGCGCTGACTGTGTTGTCGGCAACAGCGTCGAATTGAAGAACGTGATTCTGTTCGATCACGTGCAGACTCCGCATTACAATTATGTCGGAGATTCCATCCTCGGCTACTATAGCCATATGGGAGCCGGTTCTATAACGTCTAATGTGAAGAGCGATAAGAAACTTGTTATCGTTCACAATGGTACGGAACAGATGGAGACAGGTATCAAGAAGTTTGGTGCGATGCTTGGTGATTATGTTGAAGTTGGCTGCAATGCCGTATGCAATCCGGGTACAGTTATTGGCCGTCACAGTAATGTTTATCCGACCTCCTGTGTAAGAGGTGTCGTTCCAGAGAATAGTATCTGGAAGGACAACGGAGAAGTAATTCACAAGGAGGATCGATAATAATGGGAAAGTACTTTGGAACTGATGGCTTCCGGGGCGAAGCAAATAAGGAACTGACTGCGGCGAAGGCCTTTAAGGTCGGACGCTACATAGGCTGGTATTATGGCCAGCGGCATGAGGATGAACGGGCCAGGATTATAATTGGTAAGGACACGAGAAGATCATCGTACACCCTTGAGTATGCGCTGGCCTGCGGCATCACCTCATCCGGATCGGATGCGTATCTGTTGCATGTTACGACGACGCCTTCGGTTTCCTACTGCTGCCGGACGGACGGCTTTGACTGTGGCATCATGATCTCCGCATCTCACAATCCGTTCTATGACAACGGCATCAAAATCATGCGGGCCAATGGGCAGAAAATCGAGGCGGAGATCGAGGAGAAGATCGAGGCTTACATCGACTCCGATGAGGACCTGCCTCTTGCAGAACGTGAGGGCATGGGCAATGTCGTGGACTATGCGGCAGGGCGGAACCGTTACATCGGTTACCTGATGACTGTCCCCACACGGGCTTTCAACGGCTACAAGGTCGGGCTGGACTGCGCCAACGGAGCGTCTTGGAATATTGCAAGAGCAGTTTACGAGGCGCTTGGTGCTAAGGTCTACGTCATCAACAACACTCCCGACGGCATAAACATCAACGAGAACTGCGGATCCACTCACATCGAGAACCTGCAAAAATACGTAGTCGATAACGGGCTGAATGTAGGCTTTGCCTATGATGGTGATGCCGATCGTTGCCTTGCTGTGGATGAGAAGGGCCGCGTTGTCAACGGCGACCAGATTATGTTCATGTGCGGCAAGTATATGAAGGAAGAAGGACTCCTGGACGGCGACACCATCGTCACGACGATCATGTCCAACATGGGACTGTACAAGGCCTGTGATGCCATCGGCATCCACACTGAGAAGACCAAGGTCGGGGACAAGTACGTTGCAGAGAATATGATGGCCAACGGCTATGTCCTCGGTGGTGAACAGTCTGGCCACATCATCTTCGGAAAGTACGCCACAACTGGCGACGGCATCCTGACCTCCCTGATGGTCATGATGACCATGCTGGATAAGAAGATGCCACTTTCCATGCTGGCCGACGAGATGAAGATGTATCCGCAGTGCCTGAAGAATGTCAGAGTAAAGAGCAAACCCGACGCTCAGAATGATCCTGATGTGCAGGCTGCTGTGAAGGCTGCGGCCGATGCACTGGGCGAGAGTGGACGGATTCTGGTCCGCGAGAGCGGTACCGAGCCGAAGAT
>ODAI012444307.1_pt1 | contig 21134 bp, 19 predicted proteins | sample 1539321 | NCBI WGS metagenome assembly ODAI01 (sample SAMN02144231, study PRJEB22623) | gut metagenome | biome: sheep rumen | host: Ovis aries | place: New Zealand | reverse complement strand
GGTAACAACAAGCTCTTTTGCCCCCTTAACCTTTCCCTCTTTTTTTTCTACAGTTACTCCCGGCCAGTTACCTACATACTGGGTTGCACCTGTAAGGGAGTTGAACATAGTCGTTTTTCCACAGTTTGGGTTTCCCGCCAAAGCTATTTTAGTTGCCATTTATTCCACCTCTATATTTTCCGCATCATCCTTGCGGACAGAAAGTTCATATCCCCTGATTGTAACTTCAACAGGATCACCAAGTGGAGCCACCTTGCGCACGTAAACAGAGCATCCTTTTGTAAAGCCCATGTCCATAAGGCGGCGCTTTAAAGCCCCCTCGCCATTCAGCCGGACTACAGTTACGGTAGAGCCGACCTTTGCATCTTTTAAAGTATTCATTATCATTCTCCTGTCCCTTTGCCAATCACTTTCAAAAAGCTGCAAAGAGACTCTATTCCTTGAGAAAAATGCACGCGTGTGCGGTAAGAATGTAAGGGAAAAATTATACGATAATCTTAGAGGCCATGGACTTGTCCAGTGCAAGGCGCGAGTCCTTAACCTTTACGATGAGACCTGTACTGACTTTGGAAATTACAGTAACGGAAGAGCCCACGTTGAATCCAAGCTCATTAAGATGCTGTTTTACAGCAGAATCGCCACCAATTTTCTTAATCTGGACTTCACGTCCTGCATCAGTAAATAACAAGGGCATAATGTTTCTCCTTACATGAAACAATTGCAAAAACCATCCTGCCCGGCAAGCCACTGCCTTTTTTGGGAGAATAAGATTTTGCAAACCATTATTACAATTTGCTAACCATGATTAATATAATACAACTTTTATTAGTTGTCAATAAGCGTTTTTAGATAAGATTAACTTACAGGCAAAAGATTTCCGCCGTCCATACGGTAAATACTGTCAGCATAGTTTCTGGCCTCGCTTTCGTGAGTCACAAGAAGCACAGCTGCCCCTCGGTCGGCAGCAGAACGCAGCAGGGAAAGGACGGACTTGGTGTTTTCATCGTCAAGGTCATCGGTGGGCTCATCTGCAAAAATTATGCCAGGTTCAAGCAAAAAGGCCCGGGCAACCGCCATCCTCCGCATCTCCCCGCCGGAAAGCTCATTCAGCCTTGCATGGGCCAAGTGTCGGATTCCAACCATATCCAAAAGATTTAGCGCACGCTCCTCGTAGTCATCACCATCCGCATAAAGAGTTGCGGGAAGCTTAACGTTCTCCAAAACGTTAAGGGCAAAGAGGCCTGTCTGTCCCTGGGGAATTACGCCAAAATTCTTATTCCTAAGCAGGGAAAGTTCACTGTCGCCCATTGCATACAAGTCCTTTTCATCCAGCAAAACTTTTCCGCTGTCAGGAAGCAAGAGCCCCGAAGCCATGTAAAGCAGGGTACTTTTTCCGCTTCCAGAGCGGCCTATTATTTCTGTAACCCTGCCGCTTTGAATTTGAAGGTCGCAGCTTCTTACTGCCTCAAAATGACTGGATTCCCTTGTGGGCCTATAATATTTTTTTGAAATGCCCATCAGATTCAAAAGCATTTAGTTTCCCTCCCTTAAGATAAGCCCCGTATCGATTTTGGAGATAGATGCAGCCGTACCGCAAGATGCAAGCAAAGAAGCCGTCATTGAAAATACAAAAGAAAAAATGGCCAGCAAAGTCATTCCTGCCACGCCGGGCAAGAGGAATGGAAGGTTCAGGCTTTCCTTTATAAGCGGATGAAAAGAAAGAGCAAAAAGCAATGCCAAGAAAATTCCAGAAATGCATCCTCCTGCGTTCACAAAAAAAGCTTCCCTCATCACAAGAGAGGAAACTTTTTTTCTGGAAGCCCCCATAACGCGCAGAACGGCAAATTCCTTTTTGCGCTCTCCGATTGTCATTGAAAAAACAACAGCCATAACCACAAGGCAAAGAAGCCAAATTATCCCGACCATAACGCCCACAACTTTTGAAACACCCGCCAAACCGTCGGAGACACCGCTTGTCATACTCTTTGTGCGGACAGCCTTTACCTGCTTTACGTCATGCTCAATGCGCCGGCACAAGTCGTCCAAGTCCTGTCCTTCTTCAGCTTTTACCATGATGGAAGATATATAGCGCCCAGCCCCCTTTAGCATCTTTTCGTTTACACCCATTCGTATGGAGGCATCTATCAAATCATGTATCGTATCAATACTTGTGTAAACAGCATTGTCCAATCCCGTTCCTGTTTCGCCAAGCTGGGCAACAACCTTGCAGGGCACGTCAAAAAATTTTAGAGTTCCACCAACGGAAGAAAGAATCTTGCTTCCTATTATTACGTCTCCCTTTTCAAGCACACCGCCAAAATCTTTGGTAAGCCAAGGCTGTACGGTAAAATCACTAGCGGGGTCAAAACCTATAATCTGAAGTCCAACCGAACAGCAGCCAGAACTTAATGTTGCAAGGAAAACCTGGGCACTGGCCTTCTCCACTCCGTCAACAGAAAGAGTTTCTTCAAGGCGGCTTCTTGGCATATAAAAAGTGGTGCGGTTTCCGTAAAGCAGAATCGATTCAAGCCCCTTCTTAACAAAGGCACCAGACGGCGTTACAATGATGTCGGCCCCAAGGCGGTATTCAAGGCTTCTTAGTCCCTTCCTTAGAGAAAGAAGAAGCAGGCTTCCTCCAAAAATTGAAAGAGAAAGCAAAAGGGCAAATAAAAAAAGAGCAGCACTCCTTCCTTTTTTACCAAGCAGGTTGGCAAAAGGCAATTGGGTAAATTTCATCAGTTACTTTTCCTTGAATAAACTTTTCTAAAAAGCAGGGCAGAGTCCAAAAGGCAAAGCAGGCAGAGCAAGATTGCCACGGTAAAAATGGAAGGCTTCATAACCAAATGGCACCTCATGTTTGCCATTTTGCAAAGTGGAATTATCCTTCCGGGAACAAAAAGCGCAGCCAGTGAATTAAAAAAAATTGCAACTCCAAGCCCCAGCTTAACCCCGTCCCTAAAAGAGACAAGCCTTGCAAGCGCAAGCAGAGAACAAATGGCTCCCTGCAGCAACACAACCCGTTCAGCCCAGTGGCACATCATCCAAGAACCATCTTCCTTTGGACCACATGCAGAAAAAGCAAAGGCAGTACCAAGGCACAATATTAGGGAAGCAAGCAAAAGCGCAAAATCCATAGGCCTAACTTTTTTCATATAAACTCCTCAAAATATTAGCATAGACTAACTTTTTTTTAGGGGAGTTTACACACTTTCCATACGAGTGTCAACAAGCTCAAAAAAAATAAGAAATTTTTTAAAAACCGCTTGAACAAAATGTTGGCATTTACTATTATTAGCTTACGCTAACAAAAATTATACAAAAGTAATTTCAGAGGTTCATTTTGAAAAGCATAAAAAAATATATAGCACTCCTAGCGCTCACGGCAATATTCATTCTTTCGTCAGCAGCAGACACAAAATCATGGAAAGCCGTGGCAACGGAAATGCAGGGAATTCTTGATGACGCATGTTCGCTTTATGAATCAGGCGATGCGGAAAAAGCCTACGAGCGCGTGAACGATGCCTATTTTGGCCACTACGAAGTTGACGGTTTTGAGCGCAATACACAAAGCCGCATTGGCGGAAGCAGGGCAGGAAATGTGGAAGTCCAGTTCAGCAAGGTGAAGGGCGCAATAAGGAACGGCAAGGACAAGGGCGAAGTCAGGGCAGAAGCAGACACGCTAATAGCCATGCTCTTTGAAGATGCACAAAAACTTGACCCGCCGCAAATGTCATGGACGGAACTTGCAAAAACACTCAACAAGGAATTTGATGAAGCCGCAAAGATGTACGAAGAAGGGCATTTGGTAACGGCAGAACCAAAATTCCGCAAGGCCTACGCCCGCTACTACGGAAAGTCAAAATTCCAGGAAAACGTGATAAAGAGCCTGTCTCCAGAAAAAGACCGGGAAATAGTTGACCTTTACACGGAAACAAAAAACATGATTATAAGCCGGGCCGACAAAACCCTTACCTCCAAGTCCATCAAGAGGCTCGGCTTATTAATAGAAGAAACTTCGCTTTCGCTTACAAAATCACAGAACCGCCTGCAGTGGTGGGGAACTGTTGCCGCATCACTGATGATTCTTTTAAGGGAAGGCTTTGAGGCAATTCTGATTGTGGGTGCCATCATTGCCTACCTTAGAAAAATAAACCAGAACAACAAACTGGAAGCAAAGGAAAGTGGTGTAAGTGCAAAAGAAGTAAGCCTAAGGCCAGTCTTTAACGGTTCAATGCTGGGTATTTTGGCTTCAATCATAATGGCAATAATCCTGATTGCAATTACGCGCTTTGGTTTTGCGAGCGGACAGGGGCAGGAAGTTGTAGAAGGCGTAACCATGTTCATTGCGGTTGCAGTTCTCTTCTACACTTCAAACTGGATGATTTCAAAATCTTCGGAAGCTTCATGGTCAAGCTTCATCAAGGGAAAGGTTCAGACTTCAATAGACAAGAGCAGCATGTTCGGGCTTGCATTCACATGTTTTCTTGCGGTTTTCCGCGAGGGTGCAGAAGTTATTTTGTTCTACCAGGCAATGCTTGCGGGTTCGGACGGTTCGGGAATTGTGTGGGCTGTACTGCTTGGAATTGCCGCATCTGCCATTCTGCTGATTTTTGTATACAAGGCAATCATAGTTGCGGGTAAGCGCTTGCCGCTAAAGCCCTTCTTCCTTGCCACGTCAATCCTTATGTTCATCATGGTGGTTGCTTTCGTTGGAGGAGGAATCAGCGAATTTGTTGACGCAGGTTGGATTGTTCCCCATGTTGAGGAGGGAGTGCCAACAATTTCGCTTCTTGGCATTTTCCCCTACAAGGAATCACTTATAGCACAGGCTATTGCACTGGCCATAGTTCTTGGCAGTCTTATAGCAGGCTTGGCTATTTCAAAAAACAAGGCAAAAAAGGCCGCATAGTCGGCTAAAAATATAAGAATACATATTCTTTAAGGAGTTTTTTAATGAAAAAGACATTGTCTTTGGTTCTCGCAGGCGCCGCAATGGCGTTCGCATTTGTTGCTTGCTCTAAGAGCAATGGTTCCCAGCCGGCAGCTGCTGCTACAGAAACACCGGCAGCTTCATCCGCAGCAGCAGAAGTTACGGAAGAAGATGAAGGCGGATTCGTTGAGCATGACATTGGAGACGAGCAGAAAGCAGGTTTCCTTGCAGTAAACGGCGTATACTTCCAGGCAGTAGACATGAAGTCTGGTGAAGGAAACCTCCAGTTTGGAAAGGACTACACCATGCACATAGAAGCAGACATTGCCGCAATGGACAACGACCTTGGCTTTGTTGTAGACCAGTTTGTTCCAGGCCTTACCGTTGACTACGAAATCGTAGACCAGGCAAACGGAGAATCCGTAACAACAGGAACCTTCATGCAGATGAATGCATCCGACGGTCCCCACTACGGAGCCAACATCAACCTGAACAAGGCAGGAACATACACAGCACGCTTTATCATCCACAGCCCTGCCGAAAACAACTACTTCATCCACACAGACGAAGATACAAAGCCTGGTTCAACACTGCAGAAGTACTGGCCAAACGACAAGCCTCTCACAGTTGAATTCAAGGACTGGGCATTCGACGGAAAGAAAGTCGAGCCGGAATTCAACTAATTTAATTTCATGGATTGGGGAAAGCCATTTTCCTTAAATGTTTTCCCTAAGTGATTTTGCAGCCATGTTTCGGGCAAAACCGGGGCATGGCTTTTGCTCTTTTTTTAACAAACCATGGCAAAGAATTTATATCAAATCGTGCAGAACCTTTTGTTTCTGCCCCTGCTGCTTGCAATCATAACGTCCCTGGCATCCAGATTCGGAAGCGGGAGAAGCCGCAGGATTCATTCAATTTTTATAGGAATCATCTTCGCGCTTGCATTAGTTTTTTCACTTATGCGCGACAGAAGAATCATAAAATACAATCAGATAAACAACATTTACTTGATTTTTGCAACGCTGGGTCTTTCGCTTGCCTACTGCATCATGGCATGGATTTTACCGGCCATGCAGACAAAGTGCCAGCGGAAAAAATTACTGGGGGTAGCAGAGAATTTAACGGGCCTTTTGGGACTGCTTGCATTCTCCGCCCTGCTCTTCTACCGCTTGCCTCCCATGGCTTCCCTACCCTTTCACTTTGTAGGGATGGACGAATCGTATTTTAGCACGGACTTTCTTTTGCGGATGACAGGCTGGATTCTGGCATTCTTGCTTTTGTTCCTTTTCTTCCTGGCCTTCCGCAAGGTTTTGCTCACTTCCCAAAAAAAGTGTACGTCCGTCTGCACGACATTCTACCTTGTCCTTAATTCCGCGGCCCTGCTTATTTCATTAATCGGAATCATCAATTCATATTACAGAAGAAAATTCAAGCTGCCAAAATTCGTAAAGAAAAACCTGCTTACTATTTTTGAGCTTGAAAACAAAATCCTTTTGTTTACGCTGATTATCCTTATTGCATTCGCCGCCGCATTCACAGTCTACAACATAAAAATCCACGAGGAATACGCAAACGCCGCTGAACACAGGAAGCTAAAGGCAAATGCAAAAAAGAACCGCCGCTGGGGAATCTTTCTTATTTTGCTTTCACTCTATTTTTGCATTGACCTTACGGTAATCAGAAAATTCTCACAGAAGATTGTGGAGCTTTCCCCTTCGGAAGAATTCCAGATTGAAGGAAACGAAATCTTCATTCCGCTGGAACAGATTGCAGACGGACACCTGCACCGCTTTACCTGGACAAGTGAAAAAGGAAAGAAGGTTCGCTTTATAGTTGTCCAAAAGAAGGGGAACAATTTTGGTGTTGGATTTGACGCATGTGAAGTCTGCGGAAACGTAGGCTACTACGAGCGAGGCGACGAAGTGGTCTGCAACCGCTGCGACGTTGTAATGAACCGCAACACCATAGGCCTAAAAGGCGGCTGCAACCCAATTCCCCTTTACTCAAAAATCGAGGACGGGGGCCTTAAGGTTTACACCGAAGACTTGGAAAAGGAAGCAAACCGCTTCTAAGGAGGACAAATGTTTTGGAGAATGGTATTCAGGGCTTTGGGCCGCCAAAAGAAAAAAATGCTGATGATTGCCTTTACGATTGCCCTTGGTTCATCCCTTGCCACTGCCATGCTGAACGTAATGTTTGACGTGGGCGACAAGGTGAATCAGGAACTAAAGACTTACGGCGCAAACATCAGGGTGGTTCCTCAGTCAGAAAGTCTTTTGACCGAAGAGTTCTGTTTTGACGACAATATTTCTCAGTTCCTAAAAGAAGAGGAACTTGGAAAAATAAAGACGATTTTCTGGGCCTTTAACATAGTAGACTTTGCGCCTTACTTTGAGTCGAGCGCATACCTAAAGGACGGAGAAAAAGTTTCTGTTTCGGGAACATGGTTTAAAAAGCATCTGGAGCTTCCCACAGGGGAAACTTTGGACACAGGAATGACAGCCATGAAAACATGGTGGTCTGTTCAAGGTTCATGGCTGGACGACGGTGATGATACGGGTGCAATGGTCGGTTCAGCATTTTCCAAAAGGAACGGAATTTCAGTAGGCGACACAATCAGCCTCTTTAGGAAAGCAGAGGGAAAGCAGAGGGGGCAAACATGGATTGTAAAAGGAATCTTTGACTCTGGAAGCGATGAAGACGAAAAGGTTTACATTACAATAAAATCCGCCCAAAAGCTTTTTGAAAAACCAGGCCTTGTTACCAGCATAGAAGTCAGCGCGCTTACAACCCCGGACAATGACCTTGCTCGCAGGGCTGCACAAGATCCGTCAAGCCTTAACCGCAACGACTGGGACACATGGTACTGCACAGCCTACGTAAGTTCAATCTGCTACCAGATTCAGGAAGTAATTTCAAACTCCTGCGCAAAGGCAGTAAGGCAGGTTGCAGAAAGCGAGGGCGCAATTCTGAACAAGACGCAGTTGCTCATGCTTTTGATTACAATACTAAGCCTCATAGGTTCCGCACTGGGAATTTCAAACCTTGTTACCGCAAGCGTAATGGAACGCGCACAGGAAATAGGACTTCTAAAGGCGATTGGCGCACACGACGCCCCCATTTCAATCCTTGTGCTTACCGAAATTCTAATCACTGCAATTCTTGGTGGAATAATCGGATACTTTGCAGGCCTGGGCTTTGCACAGATAATAGGACAAAGTGTATTTGACTCAGCCATAAACATAAAGGCAACGGTCATACCCCTTGTTGCCATTCTGATTTTTGTAGTAACCATGGCAGGATCCGTCCCGTCCATAAAACTGCTGCTTTCGCTCAAACCCGCGGAAGTTTTACACGGAAGATAATAAATGACTAGGCAAAAATTTTATTTCAAGATGATTACAAGCTCCCTTATAAGGAGAAGGTCACGCATGCTGGTTGCACTGCTTGCGGTTGCGATTGGGGCAACGGTTCTTTCCGGCCTTGTAACAATTTACTACGACGTTCCCCGGCAAATGGGAAAGGAATTCCGCTCATACGGTGCAAACCTCATGCTTGTAAGCGCAGGTGCGGAAGACATTGGCAAAGAAGCCCTTAACGCGGCAGAGGCACAAATTCCCGCAAAGAGCCTTGTGGGACTGACGGCATTCCGCTACGAGGCGATGAGCCTTAACCGGCTTCCCTTCATGGTGGGTGGAATTGATTTTTTGGCAGTGCAAAAGACAAGGCCCTACTGGGGAATAAGCGGACAATACCCCAAGGAAAAGGGGGAGGCTCTATTGGGACAAACGGTTGCCCAGACAGTAGCCGCAAAAGTTGGGGACAGGATTTCCCTTTCAGGAAGTGATTCTGAAGGAGAAGAATTTACTGCCCGCTTTACGGTAAGCGGAATCCTCCAGACAGGTGGCGGTGAGGAAGATTGCATTTTTATTGACCAAAAAGAAATGGACTTGCTGATGAAGAATTCAGGTCTTTACGATTTTGCAGAATGTTCAATCAGCGCAAATGCAGTGGAACTTGAGGCGATTGCAAAAAAGATTTCTGATGCGGAAGCTTCCATAAGTCCACGGCTTGTAAAGCGGGTCACAAAGAGCGAGGGCAGCGTGCTAAAGAAGCTTCAGTCCCTGGTTTGGATTGTAACCCTTGTTGTTCTAATTCTTACCATGGTCTGTGTTGCTACAACGATGATGGCCGTGGTTGCCGAAAGACGAAAAGAAATAGGACTAAAAAAAGCGCTTGGAGCTTCAAACAAAAACATCGTAAAGGAATTTCTTGGTGAAGGTCTTTTTCTTGGTGCCTTGGGTGGCGTAATAGGAGTGGCACTAGGATTTTGTTTTGCACAAAAAGTTAGCATGAACGTATTCAGCAGAAGCATTTCCTTCCAGCCCTTGTTGGCTCCGGTAACGGTTCTTGTTTCTGTCATAACAACCGGCATTGCCTGCATGATTCCTGTAAGGAACGCGGCAACGGTAGATCCTGTAATAGTATTGAGAGGTGAATGATGGCTTTATTAGAAGTTAACGATATTTCAAAGATATACAAAATGGGAAGTGTGGAAGTGGCAGCCCTCCACAAAGTGAGCATGAAAGTAGAAAAAGGAGAATGGGTTGCCATTATGGGACCTTCCGGTTCGGGAAAGAGCACCATGATGAACATAATAGGCTGCATGGATAAGCCCACAAGCGGAGAGGTATTTCTGGACGGCAGGAACATAGCAAAGGAAAGTTCTGCAAACCTTACAAACATAAGGCGGGACAAAATTGGACTGATTTTCCAGCAGTTCCACCTGATAAATTATTTGACCGCAGTGGAAAACGTCATGGTCTCGCAATACTACCACAGCATGCCGGACGAAAAAGAAGCCATGGAAGCATTGGAAAGGGTTGGTCTTGCGCAAAGGGCAAGGCATCTTCCCCACGAGCTTTCTGGCGGAGAGCAGCAGCGCGTCTGCATAGCACGTGCCCTAATAAACTGCCCCCAGCTGATTCTGGCAGACGAGCCAACAGGAAACCTTGACGAAGCAAACGAAAACATGGTCATAGATATTTTTAAGCAGCTGCATAAGGAAGGCAGGACGGTAATAGTTGTTACCCATGCCCCGGAAGTTGCGGAATATGCAGAAAGGACAATCGTTTTGGAACATGGTAAATTTGCAAGGGAGATTGTGAACAAGAAAAAATGAATTCTTGAATGAATGAATGCGCCGCCCAAGAAGCTTCCAAAAAATTAAGGCAGCTTCAAAAGGACGGCGCTTTTTTTATGGAAACGCTGATTTATAGCATCGCGTCAAGCCCGATAAGGACATCGTTCTGGATTAATCAGCGATTCCTTATTTTCCGATTTGATTCAATGCGCTGTCGGCAGCTATCTTTCCAAAGACACAGATGTCCGCAACGGCATTTCCACCCAAGCGGTTGGCACCGTGAATGCCGCCTGTAACTTCTCCCGCAGCATACAAGCCCGGAATAATTTTTCCACTGGCATTCAAGACCTGCGCCCGGCTGTTAATCTTAAGCCCGCCCATGGTGTGGTGAACGGCAGGCTCAACTTCTATTGCATAAAAAGGCGCAGAAGCAATAGCCCTGTCCATGCTCTTTGGGTTCCGCCCAAAATCCTTGTCTTTCTTTTCCGCCACAAAAGAATTCCACCTTTCAACAGATTTTTCAACCTGAGCCGGATCAAGACCAATCTTTTTTGCAAGCTCGTCAAGACTTTGTGCCTCCGTAAGAAGATTGTGCTCGGCATAGCTTTCAATTGCCTTTAGGGATTCCCTAACACCCTGGTCAAAGACAAGAAAAGCTGTCTTGCCCGGACAGTCCAAAATTGCTTTTGAAACAAGGTCCCTGGTCTGCATCTCATCCACAAAACGCATGCCGCTCCTGTCTAGCAAAATAGCCCCGTTTCCCCGGACAGCCTCCGTAATCATGCTGCCGTTTTTTGGAACCACAGTCGGGTGAGTCTGAATCTGATCCATTTGTGTTGTTGCTGCGTCAAACTTCTGCACCATGGAAAATGCGTCTCCAGTAGCCCCCCTCTGGTTGGTAGTGCCAAAGCCTGCAAGGTCGGGCCTGAACTGCTCAACCATTTTTGAGTTTGCGCCAAAACCGCCGGTTGCAATGATTACCGCCTTTGCCATGATTGTGTACTCGCTAGAGCCCGAGGAAACCCTGACCCCGCAAGCATTCCCGTCTTTTCCCATAAGGATTTCTACAACCCTGTTCTTTAGGCGTATGTCTGCCCCCTGCTCTTCCGCAGCCTCCCGCAAAAGAGGAACAAGATGCTCACCAATTGCCTGGCCTCCGCGTGGCCTGTGAATGCGCTTGTTGCTTGCACCGCCAAAAATTCCAACGTCGCTTAAATCGGCACCAACAATGTCTGACTGAAGCCATTCAACCATTGCAGCGGAATTGTCCACCAGTGTTCTTACAAGCTCAGGGTCGTTTAGATTTTTGCCACCCCGCATCGTGTCCTGATAAAAAACTTCGGGTGAATCCTCTATGCCAAGCCGCTTCTGTTCCTTGGTATAGGAAGCGTTTATTCCGCCAGTTGAAAAATTTGTGTTTCCGCCAACGATGGGGCTTTTTTCAAGGACGATTGTCTTTGCCCCCCTAAGAGAAGCTTCCGTTGCGGCAACAAGACCAGCACCTCCTGCACCAATTATTACTATGTCGCACTTTGTGTTTTTGTAGACATGCTTCTTCTTTTCCTTTCCGGCACTGGAATCAAGGGCTGCATCAAGGGCATCAAGCAGACCATCACTTGTAACGGTTGCACCGCTTACGCTGTCAACGTCATCAGTATCACCGCCGCTTTGAAGGAACTGCTCCAGAATAGGCTGAATGGCAGGCTTTCCGATTCCTTCCGTTTCCTGTTCAGACAAAAGCTCTGCAGCGCAAACCTCGCCGTCCTTAATTGTAACGGAAACTTCTACAGGTCCGTTCCTACCCTCACCGCTTCCAGTCCAAGTTCCATCCCTAAAGGTTCTTTTTCCGCCGCAAGAAATAAGCGCAAGGCAAAAAAAAGCAAGGGTACTTTTTATTATTTTTTTCATCAGAGAAACTCCATAAAGAAAAATTAGGCGCCCCATGTAAATGTTGCCCAACGGTCGTTGAATTTGCCAAAGAGGGCCGCAAAGATTTTTCCCCGTATTGAATATTTTTTCATCTCCTCGTTAAAGCTGCGCTCTTCCACAAGATTTATGCCGGGAAGAAGGTCTGCAATCTCCTGGGCAGAATCGGTTCCGCTTTTAAAGACAGCCTTTGTGTTCTTTACGGTGTCGTGATGCTTCTGCTGCTTTACCATCATCTTGCAGTTCTGCTCGGCTATGAGGGTACCTTTCCTAAAAGAAGTTTTTAGGACCGTCAAAAGCTGCTTAATTTCTTCCATAGTAAAGTACATGAAAAGCCCTTCTGCAATAAAAATCAAATTCCTGTCCTGGGGAATGAGTTTTGTCCATGCGCTTTCAAGTACGCTTCCTGCTATCATCGTAACGCGATCCCTTTGGGGGAAGGCCTTTTTTCTTACGGCAATTGAATCGGGAAGGTCAAGGTCAAACCAGAGAATCTTTCCGTTGTCCACACGCTCAAAACGGTTGTCAAAGCCGCAGCCCATGTTCACGATTGCAGAGTCAGGATTTTTCGCAATCATTTCCTTTAGGCTTTTGTCCAGCATGATTGTGCGGGCAACAACGCCTTCGTGCGACATGAATTTGTCGTAGGGCCTTGTGTCTACACCGATTGTCTCGATAATCTTAACGGCCATTTCGTCCTTAATTCTTGCATTTGACCTTTTTGTCTCATTTGCCTTGATTGCAAGGGGAATAAGCGCAGTTGTCTGCACGTCGCCCAAAGTAAGTTCCATTGTACGCTCCAATTAATAAAAGTTAGCATATAGTAACATAACAATGTTATTTATTCAAGGGGTAACGCCAGCAACATGGCTACAGCAACAAGCATAGCAAAATGACATGGCAGCATGTTGCTAGAAGGAATCTCGCAAAAATGCTAAAACGTTAAAATCCAAGGAGTCCTTATGAAAAAGATAGGATTGGTTGGCGGCACAGGTCCTGAATACACCGGAAGGAACCATACAGGGAGCCCCACAGATTAATCTTCAAAAAGGAGCATGCATAAACGAAGCTTGACGCAAAGCATCGGGATATTGACCCCTCCGCGCTAAAAAAGTGAGGCAGAAAGGAAAACAACCAAACCTCTCTGCCTCGTAAGGAGTCATTATGGAAGATATTAAAAACAGATATTAAAATCTGTTTAACTTCGCTACACCTATACTTATAAATATAAATGCGGTCTGTAAATTTGTCAAGGATTCTAGAAAAGCGAACAAAAAAGAAGCCTAGCCCCGATTGGAGGTGGCCTGTGTCAAAAATTGCATCCATGCAATTTTTGCTAACAAATGACGCGCCCTCCTTGGCGCTGCTTGTTTTACAGGATAAAATGCTGCGGAGTCTACCGAACACGGAGTGGCGGGCACAGTAAAAAATTCAATGCGCTCCAAATAAGTAAAAAAAATTAAGAAAAATTCAAAAAATGCTAGGCTTGCAAACATTCACAATAATAAGTAAAATATTTTCTATAAAATAAGTGGCATCAAAAAATCCTCACACAATTTCCACAAGCTAGGGAGAGCAGATTATGTCGGAAAACGCAATTAAAAGCGGAAAAAGGAATCTTGTATTCACAATCATTATTGCAATTGGAGTGCTTTCTGCTGTGCTTAACGCATTACAGAGCACGGCGGTTCTAAGCCTTGTAAAGACTTCTGCAGGAAGCGCATACGAAGATGACTGTGACCAGATTACAAAGGCCTATTCGCTTGTACTTACAAACAAAATGAACACCTATTTGCGCGAGATGAACGTGTACGCAAAGAGCGACGCGGTTCAGTCGGCGGATGAAAAAAAGATTATCGAGTGGATAAAGACCCGCTCCTCCTACCGCATTCCGGAATTTGACAAGGTTATTTTCTGTACACCGGACGGAATTGCATATTCAGACACTGGTGCGGAGGAAGACATTTCTGGAACTTCCTACTACAAGGCTCTTATAAAAGACGGAAAATTCCAGTACATAGACGACCCGGTTATGGACAAGCTTACGGAAAAGGCCATAATCCACATTGGACGCTTGGTAAAAATCCGCGGAAAGACCGTTGGCTTTTTTGCAGGCGTAATGAGCCTTGACACCGTCCAGAAAATCGTAGGCAACATCCGCTTGGGTGCTACCGGTAACGCCTGGCTTTTGGCTGGAGACGGAACTGTTATTGAATACCCGGACCCTTCGCTTATACTAAAGAAGAATTTCTTAAAGCTTGAATCAAAATACAAAGACCTTCAAGATGTGGCAGAAAAGATGTGCACCGGCCAGACAGGTTCAGCATGGGTTAACGACCTTAACGGAAAGAAGCAGTTTGTAACTTATGCCCCTGTTGCGAACACCCCTTGGTCTTTTGCCTTTTCTGTTGCAAATTCCCAGGTTAACGGAACCGCAATGAAAATTTCCTACCTTTTGGTCTTGTCCTGCATAGCAAGCATTGCAATCCTTGTACTTATCTCTGGCTTCCTTATCTACAAGGAGCTTCGTCCCCTTCAGAAAGTTGAGTCTGCAATTACCCAGATTGCTTCCGGCAACGCTGACCTTACAAAGCGCATAGAAGTTCAGTCCAACAACGAGATTGGTGCAGTTGTAGACGGATTCAACAAGTTTACGGACAAGATGCAGTCTATTGTAAAGGAACTAAAGAAGTCCAAGGAAACGCTTGGCCTTGCGGGCGAAAAGCTTCACACAAGCACGGGCGACACTGCAAATTCCATTACGATGATTCTTAACAATATAGAAGGAATGAGCAGCCGCATCACAAACCAGTCTGCGGGCGTAGAAGAAACTGCAAGTGCGGTTAACCAGATTGCCTCCAACATTGCATCCCTTGAGCACATGATAGAAAAGCAGGCACAAGGAGTTTCTGAGGCTTCTTCTTCCGTAGAGGAAATGATTGGCAACATTGAGTCGGTAAACGCTTCCGTAGAAAAGATGGTTGAATCTTTTGCAAACCTTGAGCAGAGTGCAACATTCGGTGAGGCAAAGCAGAGGGGCGTAAACGAGAGGATACAGACAATCGAAAACGAGTCACAGGCACTTCGCGAGGCAAACGCAGCCATTGCTTCCATTGCAAGCCAGACAAACCTTCTTGCTATGAACGCGGCTATTGAGGCTGCCCACGCTGGAGATGCAGGTAAGGGCTTCTCCGTTGTTGCGGACGAAATTAGAAAGCTTTCGGAAACATCCACTTCGCAGAGTAAGAGGATTGGTGAAGAGCTTAAGAAAATACGCAAGTCAATAGACACGGTTGTTTCTGCATCAGCTGAATCAAGCAAGGCTTTCCAGGACGTTGCAAACGGCATTAAGGAAACAGACCAGCTTGTTAAGCAGATAAAGGAAGCCATGGCGGAACAGCAGGCAGGCAGCAAGCAGATTAACGAGGCACTTCACGAGATGAACGATTCCACGAGCGAAGTACGCTCCGCTTCATCAGAAATGTCAGAAGGCAACAAGGCAATCCTTGAAGAAGTAAAGGAACTGCAGAACGCAACGCTAAGCATGAAAGACAGCATGGAAAAAATGCGAAAGGATGCAGGCCTTATTAACGAGTCGGGAACGGCGCTTACCGAAGTTTCAAGCAAGATGAAAGAGTCCATTAACGACATAGCCTTGCAGATTGACCAGTTCCAGATTTAAGGGAGAGTAAATTTATGAAGAAGTTTTTATATACATTAACAGCATTGGCAGCGGCTTTTCTTGCAGTACCAGTCATTTCTTCTTGCATGCAAAGCGGTGCAAAGAACCAGAAGGATGACCTTTCCCACCACGTAATCATAACCTACATGACTACTGGCGACCGCCCCACAAACGGAGCTACGGAAAAAATGCTCAAGGAACTGAACAAGATTCTTACGGAAAAGGTAAACGCGGAGCTCCAGATTTTCTACATTCCCTGGAACGACTATTTGGTAAACTACAACATGTGCCTTTCCCAGCTGGACGGTTCGGTAGACCTTGTAGGAACTGCATCAGACTGGCTTGATGCCTGGAACAACATCAAGAACGGAACCTTCCTTGGCATGAGCGACGAAATGGTAAAAAAATACGCGCCCAAGACCTACGAATCCGTTTCCGCCGAGCACTGGGAAATGTGCCGCATGAACGGAAAACTCTACATGCTGCCGGAAGACAACTACGCCCAGTGGATTAACCACGGCTTTATCTACAGGAGCGACTGGGCAAAAGAAGCGGGACTTTCAAACGGAGTGCACAGCTGGGAAGAGCTTACGAGCTATTTGGAATACGTTGCAAAGAGCAAGCCCGGCATTATCCCCTGGAATTCCGACGGAGGCCTGGACACCTACCACCCGGAAGGCTACATTGAATCCAAGAGCGACTATGTTCCGCTCGAAGGCATTTCCACAAACCTCTACTTTGGCGTACACAGGAACAACCTTACAAAAGTCTACTCACCTTTTATAGAAGGAAACGAACTTGTTGAATACGCAAAGCTGATGAAAAGATGGAATGAAATAGGCGTTTGGCCAAAAGACCTAGCACAGTCTGTCCACTCAAAGAACCGCGAAGAATTTAAGGTTGGAAAAGTTGCCTTAGAAGAGCACCACACCCAGACCTGGTACACGGAAGTGCGCCCTGCCCTGCAAAAGAACGTTCCCGGAGCAGACTGCGAATTCTTCTGGTTCGGGGAAGAAGCTGGCAACATTACCGCAATGACGGTTACCCACGGAGCAATGGCCGTTTCCGCCGCATCCCCAAACCCGGAGCGCGCCCTTATGGTTTACGACCTTTTGCGCAACGACCCCGAATGTTACCGCCTGCTCAACTACGGAATCGAAGGAGTCCAATACGTTCTTACCGGAGACGGTTACCGCGACACGCCGCCAAGCTACGACCCTGCCACACAGAAAATCACAACCAACTACTGGTGGGGACGCAACGACAATCTGGAAGTGCGCGACAAAAGCGGTTCATGGGACAAGTTTGAAGAAAAGAACGCCATCTACGACAAGCACAAAATTGACTACCCCTACCCCAAAATTGTCTGGGACATTTCCAACATAGGCCCGGAGCTTGCGGAACTGAACAACGTCTGGGGAACCTACATGGGCAACATCTGCTACGGAAGGGAAGAGGACGTGGAAGCCTATGTCCAAGAATTCCGCCGTGCATGCAAAAGAGCAGGAATAGAAAAAGTCATCGCCGAACTCCAGCGCCAGGTTGACGCAGCAAACAAGTAATTTTTTCTTTTTTATTCTGGAGCACACTGAATCTTTAACTGTGCGGAAGGCTACCCCTTCCGCAATTTTTTTTTCATCCCCGCTTTCCAGGGTTCCGCGGGGCCCTACCCGCTCCATTGCCTAGCGGCAACGCGTTCCGCGCCCTTCCAATCGGGGCTAGGCGCCAGGGGTTTACGCAGCGTAGCTTCCAGCGTGGCGCGTCTTTTGGTAGCAAAAAGACAGGTGAGTTTTCCTTTGGAAAACTCATGGGCAAAAATTGCATGGATGCAATTTTTGACACAGGCCCTTACAATCGGGGCTAGGCTTGGTGGGGAAAATTTCTACTGATAGCCATGCAAAAACCTTTGCATAAAAAAGCGCGGCAGGGATTGGAGTACCTTTAGTCCCATCCGCAGGATGGGATGAGCCGCGCAAGACGGCGAAGTACGGAAAGCCCACCCACAAGGCACTCACGGTTCTTTTAGCGACTGACGGTAAACAATAACCAGTGCCGCAAAAAATATCAAAAAAAATATCGACATTTCTTTCTCTTGCAAAAGTCCCCGCCACAAAGTATACTTGGAAAATCATGGTAGAAGTTCAGCAGGAAGAGGAAAAAAAGGCAAGGGCACTTTTGATTGGCGCTCCCAACAAGGGAAAAGGTTCCAAGCCAGACGCAAAGCCAGAAGAACTGGAAGGCCTGGTAAAAACGCTGGGTATGGAAACGGCAGGAATTATTGTTCTTAACCGCATTGAACCAACCCCGGCATACGGAATCGGTACAGGAAAAACAAAGGAAATTGCGGCCAAGGCAAAGGAGCTTTTTGCGGACTGCATAATTTTTGACTGGGAAATTGACCCGACCAAGCAGCGCAACTGGGAAAAGCTTTGTTCAATTCCGGTTTTTGACAGGAACGAAGTGATATTGCGCATTTTTGCATCCCGTGCGCAGACAAAAGAGGCAGTCCTTCAGGTGGAACTTGCCCGCCTTACTTATTCCCTTCCCCGCTTAAGCCACATGTACGGAGACCTTGCAAGGCAGAGGGGTGGCTCATACGGTTCAAAGGGTAGCGGAGAAACCCAGCTGGAACTTGACCGCCGCCAGACGGAAGACAAAATTGTGCAGATAAAGAAGGAGCTTGAGCAGGTTGCGCAGACAAGGCGCACCCAAAGAAAGCAGAGGGAACGCAATTCATTCAGGAACTGTGCCCTTGTAGGCTATACCAACGCGGGTAAATCCAGCCTGCTTAATGCCCTTACCGGGGCAGACGTTTTTGTGGAAAACAAGCTTTTTGCAACCCTTGACCCTACCACCAGAAAATTTTTCCTTGGCGAAGGTTCTACGATTCTTCTTACGGACACGGTAGGATTCATATCTAACCTTCCCCACACGCTGATTAACGCCTTCCGCTCTACCTTGGAGGAGGCATCTTTTGCAGACCTGCTTCTTATTGTAGTAGATGCTTCTGACCCTGAATGCCGCAAGCAGTACGAGCAGGTTATTAAGGTTCTTGGGGAAATTGGCGCGGACAAGATTCCACGGCTTGTTTTGCTTAACAAGTGGGATGCGGTTAAAAGCTACTGTCCGGGGAAGAAGACCGGCATGGGCAGTATTGAATCTGCTGCGGATGAAGGCGGGGGGCTGTTAGCAGACGAAGCTGACGGTTTTGCAAGCGGTGGACTGTTGGCGGAAGAAAGCTTGGCTGTTGCAAACGGTGGACTGTTGGCGGAAAAATCTGACGGTTTTGCAAGCGGTGGACTGTTGGCGGAAAAATCTGACGGTTTTGCAAGCGGCGGACTGTTGGCGGAACAAAGCGGCTCTTTTGCAAACAACGGCCGGTTAGCGGAACAAAGCGGCTCTTTTGCAAACAACGGCCGGTTAGCACAAGCCACTGCATCTTTTGCAAACAGCGACCTGTTAGCAGAACAAAATGCCGCTTCTGCAAACAGCGGCCAGTTAGCGCAAGCCCCTGACTCTTCTGCAAACACCGCCCAGTTAGCAGAAAAAACTAACTCTTCTAAAAACACCGCCCAGTTAGCAGAACAAAATGCCTCTTCTGCAAACGGCGGCCTGTTGGCGGAAAAATCTGACGGTTTTGTAAGCGGCGGCCTGTTAGCAGAAAAAACCAACTCTTCTAAAAACACCGCCCAGTTAGCAGAACAAAGCAACTCTTATGCACCCCCAGAACAAAGCGACTCTTCTGCAAACGGTGGCCTGTTGGCAGAACAAAACGCCTCTTCTGCAAACACCGCCCAGTTAGCAAAACAATCCGGCTCTTTTGCAAACACCGCCCAGTTAGCAGAACAAAGCAACTCTTATGCACCCCCAGAACAAAGCGACACATCCGCCAACACCAGCGCCCTAATCGCAAGCCTAAACGCAGCCTTCCCGGGAGCTGTAAAAATCAGCGCAAAAACCAAAGAAGGTTTTACTGAACTGTCGCAAAAAATTACCGAAAATCTATTGGGGAGCCTAAAAAGCTATCTAATCCCAATGGACAAGGCAAACCTGGTTGAACTTGCAAGAAAAAACGGAACCATTCTAAAAGAAGAATGGCTGGAAGACGGCATCCACCTGGAAGCAAGAATCCCCGGTACTATAGAAGAAAACGGAAACGCCACCACAAGAACGATGGCGCTGCTTAACCCATACGCAGTCTAAAAAGACGGCATAAAAAGCAAAACAAAGGAAAGAAAATGAGATACAAATTTGCAAAAACCTTCTCCCCAAAGCAAAAACCCAACGGCAACTGGCAGGACCAGGACTTCTACGACGAAAAATTCAACTTCCTGCCAAAAGTCCTTCTTATTATACTGGCATCGGTAGTGGCAATAATCACGCTGGGAACAATCATCAACATAGCAACAAGAGACACTGCCATAGGAAGCAACTACCGCCACTCAGACCCCGAACCCCAGAAGGTCATTAAAAATTCCAAAAAAACCGACCAGAGCGTAGACGCATACACCGCAATGGGACAGCTCCGCATAAACACAAAAGGCGCGGAAGAAAACACACCGGGCGCCCTGCTGGTAGTCTCACCCTGGTTCACATACCCTTCAGCAGACACGGCCCTCTTTGAAGAACTACAGCAAAAGGAGAGGCAGGAAAAGTCCCTCATAACAAACTACTTCTCCCGCTTTACCAAAGAAGACCTTCTTGCACGCGGAGAGGCAACCGTAAAAACCGACATCGTGGAACTCATAAACAGCCAGCTTGTAATGGGAAAAGTCCGTGCAGTCTACTTTGACCAGTACACTTTCTTTGAATAGTCTTAATTTTTCTCATTTTGGACGGCAATTTTCTCTTTAAAGTTGTCATTTTTTTTGCAAACAAAAAGGCCACTTATTACGGCGTTCCGGGGTTCCGGGGCCCCTACCCCTCCATTGCTATCGCAACGGCTGCGCCGCCCCTCCATGCCGGCCTAACTCCTGCCCCGGAAAATTCCATCCTTGGATTTTTCCGGGGATTGCAGAATCGCTACGCAATTCTGCACGCTGCTAAGCCGCCCTCCATGGCTCGTTAATTTTTTTCAAGATCGAAATACGTTCCTTGCCTAAAAAAAAATCCCTCCGTGGATTTTTTTTAGGATCGAAGATTCGCAAAGCAAATCTGCGCGCCTCTAAGCCGCCATCCATGGCTCTTTAATTTTTTTTCAAGATCGAAATACGTTCTCTGCCTTAAAAAAATCCATCCATGGATTTTTTTTGGGATTGCAGAATTGCCTTGCAATTCTGCACGCTGCTAAGCCGCCATCCATGGCTCGCTATTGATTGGCAGGCAAGAATTTCGTTCCCTGAGCCTGTCGAAGGGACCATCCCCCCCCCAAAAAAAAACAGATGTTACCAATGGGGGTTCTTAGGGGCTTACCCCCCTAAGCCGTGCCGGGAAAGGGAGGGGTTTAAGGGGAG
>ODAI014278351.1_pt1 | contig 21146 bp, 24 predicted proteins | sample 1539321 | NCBI WGS metagenome assembly ODAI01 (sample SAMN02144231, study PRJEB22623) | gut metagenome | biome: sheep rumen | host: Ovis aries | place: New Zealand | reverse complement strand
GTGCCTTATGTCTTTTTTATAATATTTTATTATGATAATTTTCTCCAGCAAATCAGATGCGATGCAAAGATAAAGGTTTAGGAGGATCTCTCTGTGCATCGCTATATTAAATCAAGTACGTTACGGCGTACTCGAATAGCTCATCTATGGTACAATCTTTAGCATCTATACCCCAATTACGTTTGAGCTTCTTTATAATTTTTTTTCCTAATCTATTAGTATAATTATTATAGAACCATTTCTCCTTACCATAATAATTAGATTCTTTTGCTTTCTTAAGTTCACGTTTCGTCTGTCGTTTATTATAATATTCACATAATTCTAATATTCCATCGTATTCATCGGTATGAATGTCAGATAGTTTTGACTTCATACCATATTTTTTAACGACATATCCAAAATTATCAAATATAAATCTACGTATTAACTTAAGGATTTTAAGAGTATCATCTTCTTTATCTGTAGTGAGTATTATGATAAGAGAATGCTTCTTTATAGAGTTTTTTATGATGGTAGATATGCTAGTGATATTAGCTATCAAAAACTCTTCATATTTTGATATGTATTTACCATTCTTCTTTCTATTAATCTTTCCTAATCCTAATTCCATTAAAACGTCTGGCGTTGGATATAGTAAATATATAGCGTTATCAGAATATTTGGTCATAATACCAATTGACTTAGATGCCACTATATAAGTAGCACCTAAGATAATTTCCGGATCTTCATACTCTGCAAAATTCTTTATGAAAGCAGAAGACCGCATTGTTAGAATCATTCGTCAACGTCCTCAATTTCAACTGGTTCTTCATCATCGTCATCGTCATCATCTTCGTTAGCAGCTTCACTGAGTTTACCTAAGAAGGTTTCGCTCTTTGCTGAAACAAATGACTCACTAAGGTCTTCGAATGTACCGTAAGCGATTCTTACATCAGCATAGTTTAAACCACTTATATATTCATTGGGGATATCCGGTGTCCAATATTCAAATGTAGACATCATTCCCTTGAAGTCCTTCATGATCTTAAAGTATGTATCATCAACACCGTCAACTTCCTCTTCTTCAATATCAAGAGTTGTTGGATAGTATGACACATCTGTCTCGTTGAAGCAATATGTATCAAGTGTGCATGAATTATACAGTCTCATGAGAAGTGCTGCTGGATCTTTAACATATCCGTTTATGAGTAACGATTCAAGCTCACTAAGACTCTTCTTAAACTTCTCAACGTTAAAGAATCTATAGATGATGTAGTTAAATTCATTAGTGACAGTCATACCACTAAATGATGAGAACTTGTGATCAAAGAATCTTCCACCAAGTTTCTCAAACTCGTAATCAGCGAACATTACATGAGGTTTTAATGAATCGATAAGTAAGAGACCAAAAGCTTTAACTGCTCTCTTTATCTCATCATTCTCCATCTCAACTGATGGTTCATCGTACCTCTCATTAAATACATCAAGATCGATTGGTGCGATAGCACCTGACTCCCAGTTGAACTTGATGACCTTCTTTGTATAGTCACCTTCAACCACCTTATATGTCTTTATCTCCATAGGGTTAATAGACATAAGATGCTGCATGTATAAGAACTTAGGTTCTTCAGCTATAAGAGATGGTGGATTATCATTAGCCACCACACCTGACGGAGTATCTATGGTTTTGAGAGTTGCCATTAATGGCTTTTCTACAATATCGCTGAATGTAAGATCTTTGGTGACCTCAGTTCTCGCAAAATCAGCTATAGATTCATCTACTTCTCTACGTAGCTCTTTAGCTGCTTGACCTACTACCATTTTTCTGGCCTCATCGGTTGACTCTACAAGTGTCTTTTCATCATTAACATTTTCACCATTCTGCATACTGATAAGCTGCTGAATAAAGTCTTCGTTGCTTTCTGTGTCCACATCATTAAAGCCTTCACTTCTAATAGCTCCAGCGGATAACAATTTATTTTTCTTCTTCTTTCCCATTTTATCACCTCAATGTAAAAATAATAGGTAAGCCGTTAAGCTTACCTATTTGTGTTTAGTTTTATACCTTACTATTCTTGATTGATTCTAAGAGTTCCTGGAATGTCATAGGATCATCAAGTTCAAACTCGTTGAACTTATGCTTCTTTCTTTCCTTGAACTGACGTCTAAACTCCTTGTTTCTCATCTTTATAGCTTCTCTCTCAAGTCTCTTCTGGTCTTCTTCCTTAAGAGTATTATAGATAGAAGTTGTATATTCTGGATGCTCATCCATTACCTGAGATTCTTTTGTTAAGACATAATTATTCTCTCTTATATCTCCAATCTCAGCATTCTCCTGCTCTTTAGATATTCTCTTTCTTATCTGACCAAACGCCCAAGACCTTCCGCAAGTTGGACATATAAGGTTCACATAATTTTCATCATATCTTAAGAACGACTGGTTTTCACATGTACATCTGAAGAGGCCATAACTTACACTATAGATATATGCAAAATCCAAGATTCCTACTCTCTTATCAGATTTTCTGAATCCCCAGTTTACATAATTCTTAGTATCAAATCCAATATCTCCGATGAAGAAGTGATTAGATATCTTATCGAGAATCTTTATTATCTCATCTTTATGCTCTCTAAACTCTAACTCACTCATCGGTGAATATGTCTCGCAGTTCATAATTAAACCATCAGTTGTACACTCATATACCTTAATTACATAAGGCTGTAACTTGTCAGTATACTTAAACTCTCTTCGATTATCCATTTTACCATGGTTATCTAATGCGAACTTATAAGCATACTCACCTATCTGGATTCCTAATCTATTAGTTCCAGATCCTAATGGTAACAGCTTTATACCCATCCGTACGAATCTCTCATCTTTACGGAGTTCATCTATTACCATTTTACCACGCATCTCATTAGTCTCATCTTCATAAGTTATCTCATTAAGACGAACCATTAAGTCTGGTGAGAACATCTTATGGATGTTACTATATAATACTTTCTTCATACCTTAACTATTCCACTCCCAAGTCTCAACTCCATTTTCTTCTGTGACTTTTATCTTCTTAGCTTTCTTCTTAGACTTCTTCTTGACCTTAGTATTGATCATCCCGTTTTCTGCATCTTTCCTCTGGTCTTTTCTTCTCTGAATCTCAGTAAGTCTCTTTCTAAGACGCTTTTCCTTCTCATCATCAAGAGCGCTCTGTCTCTTAAGTCTCTTCTCTTCCGCTTTATCTCTATAGAATTTCTTAATATCTACACCATTCTCATCGAGATAATCGAGAACCTGATATGTATTAGCATCTTCTCTAGATACATACTTACCATTATACGGAACCTTGTCGTGTGTAAGATGCCATTCATTAAGCTCATAAAGATACTTCTTATATGCAGCTTTATCCATAATATCTCCATGGAACTTAGGCATCTCATCAGAGCTTATATAACCTCTCTTACGATCAAGTTTAGCCATCTTATCCATAGCTTCACTATTTGCTTCATAAAGATAAGACTGATACTGTAAAGCTCCTCTCTCCTGCTCCTGATTCTTAACCATATCCTTTAACGGTCTACCAAGATCAGTTAGTACTTTAACGGTCTTTCTTAAATCCTTCTTCTTTAATGGAAGCACGCTAGACATATAATCCTTATCTGCTTCATCATACTTATTAGGATTTATCTCGGCTTTCATTATAGCAAGCTGCTCTGGACTGAAGACTCTCTCCATATATGCTTCTGGATCTTCAGCGGCTTCACCTTCAAGATACTCAATCTCATGTTTCTTTACAAGTTCATATGGGTCTTTATCTGGATCTACAATATAATCTCTTACAAATTTCCAGTTCAAGTCTTTTCTATCAGAACCCACATATCTCGGAAACTGAAACTGTGCTACCTGAATTTCACCTGCCAATACTCTTCTCATAAACTCATGTTCATCAAGATCCATGAATATAGCATTCTTAATACTCATCTTCATGAGAAGATCAAGACACTCTCTCATAGCAAATATGAAGTCTGCAATATTTCTATATTTAGTTTTGTGTCTTTGTATCTTTGCAAATTCCTTATAGAGATCATATTCCTTTTCTCTTTCCGCATCAGACATATGATAATCATCGCCAAAGTCTCTTACTACAACTTCGGAATACATCTCTTTCAGCATCTCTACACGTTTCTCTGAAAATCTGAATACGTGTTTCTTTACTTCTGTTACGTTTGCATCATCTCTTATTTGATGCTGTACTTCTCCTTTCTCAGCTTTCTTTTTCGACCCATCAAATATTAGGGTGTCATAGCTGTTACTGTCCACTACTTTCTCATCCATAGTGTACCTTCCTTTCGTTTTTATTTAACGACAACTATTAGCGCTTTATATTTGTCGTCATCACCTTTATGATATATAACCAAGTAACGAAATAAGAATCCATGAGATAATTCCCATGGATTCAATATTTCGTTATGACCATATTAAAGGAGCATGACCCACAAATGGTGTAGTCACTTACTATAGTGTAAGTAGACAGATGAAAAGTTATACAGCTTCGACCTGCATTTCGTTGCTGTATAACTTTTCGGTGTATTTCGAATAACCTCTGCTTTAAGGTTACATATTTGTATGTCCAGTTGTAAAATTTAATATGGAACGGCATAAGTGCTAGCGATATATTATATCGCTAGCACAGCCTTACAAAATCGCATTCATATTTTAGAGGTTTTCTTGTGATTAAAAAGAAATCATTTGTATCCGCTCTATATTATTGTTAAAGGTGATTTAATTCTTATCTATTAAGAATCATCTTTCCGATATCACTTATTTCCGGTTCTTTTTTGTCATCAAGATCCATCTTGGATTCCTGTACAGATTTCTGATTCTGATATTTACCTTCATACGTAAGTACAGGATCACCAGTAATCTCGTAGTAATAAATCTGACAAATCGGCATACCGGGATATACCAGTACAGGAAGTATGCTGCTAACTTCCAAAGTCCAGCATCCTTTGAATCCATTATCACCAAAGCCAGCTGTAACATGAACCTGAAGACCAAGTCTACCTACAGATGATCTACCATCAATACATGGAACAAATCCGTGTGTCTCTGTATACTCTTCTGTTGTCATAAGGTAGAGAGTATTCGGCATAAGTACCATACCTTCATCTGGTATCTCCAATCTTTCAACAATCTGCTTATCTCTTGGATCTAAGTAAGGTAAATCCTGATGCATCATCTGCTTTGTATTAGGATCTACAAAACTTGCTCTCATAGCCTTCTGAAACTGGTATTTACAAAACTCTTTTCCTAAATGCAGATTGTAAGAATTTGGGTTTACTTTAGTTTTATCAAATCCTTCAATTACGATATTACCAAGTTCAACCTGCCTAATTATTTCTTTTCCACTTAGCATATAATTAACCTTTCTTATTTGCTTAAATTGTTATAAAAAATGTAGTACGCATTTTAATAAAAAAATTAAGCTACGTTATTATTCTCAAGTTCTACCTTTTCGGGTAAATCTACATCTTCAACCTCGAGATATTCAAATGCAGCTTCTAATGCAGCAAAGTCATCTTCAGTGACATTTCTTGTCATCTCAATCTTTGCTTCCAATCTATCCATGATGTCTTCTTCAATGAAGTCTGCATACTGGTTTAGGAACTCTCTGTAATCACCGTAACACATATTGAGTGGCACAAATATCTTATTGGTATCAGAATGTACCATTTCATGTACGGTTTTAGATAAAGGTACAAGTCCCACCATATTGCTGTAATGAAGATACATAACTTCATCTGCTACGTTTAAATCGTTAAGTGGGACTCCTTCATCCATCTGTTTATTGATAACGGTTCGAACGATATCATCTAGAGTAAATGGTTCATGATGAATCTCGATTCGAACTTTGTTATCCTTAGATTTTCTTATCTTCTGAAAGAATGCACATTTATCCATATCACAATTCTCTCTTAAGTATTTAATATAATCTTTATACTCCATCGAGTTACGGATAATACGCTTGGTTCTTTCTATAAACTTACGTTGATCTTTATCGGTTTCATAAGAAGCCGAATATAATACAATATCCGGCTTCTGCAATTTTAATGTAGTAATTAATGATTTAGCCATAATTGGTACCTCACTCTTTGCTTTCTTTTAATTCTTTGTCCTCTTCGAAGAAAGCTGGATTAAACATGTCTCCATATAGAGATATAAATAGTGCTACCTCATCTATTACTGCGTCTGGGAAATCAAATCCATCATCATAGATATCGGGAATTTCATCTACATCTTTCCCATTAACTTTCTTTAACGCAAAGCTATCACCGAAGTTACATCCGTATTCAAGATACTTCCAGGTATTTAGGAACTCTAATGTTTCAAGAGCATCCACATACTTATTCTTATAATTGTATGGGTATGGTAAAGTAATTTTATTAAATTCAACTACTCCACATATACCACCTTCAGCTCTACTAGATACATCGGCATACTCAGCATTGGTCGATAAAATGTCTATATATTTAACCGGAGTATATATATTCTTTCCTACTCCTTGATAGATACCATAAGACATTTCCTCTAATCTGGTTCCAGGATGAGCATTAACAAATTCTTTAGCATCTTCTTTAGTGAAACCATTCTCAACCACTTTGATGAAGTGATTCATATTACGTTCACGTTCAAACCGTTTAGCATATTCCTTATTACAGGTGATAGCATATATGGGAAGCCTTTCAGCATTTCTCCACATTGAATTCTCTTCGCCATACATCATTGTATCATACTCTTCTTGTGTTAAACTTGAGTCATGTAAATAATAAATATATACTGATGCCATATTAAACCTCTTTTAATAAATCTGAAAATATAAATCTGTATATACTCGCTTGATCCCATTCACCCATATGCATAGATGATTCTAAATCAAACCCATATTCTGATGGAGAATCAGTCCATCCTACCATTTGAGACAGTATATCGAAGTTAAGTTTAAGAATCGGCATTGAGAATTTCTTCTTATACTTATTTATCTCATCAAGCGATACAAATCTCCCTTTATCTACAGTTAAGTCATAACATACTTCAGGAAACCCATATACTACTAGGTTGTTTTCAAACTCTGTCATTAAAATCTTTTCAACACCATTGGTGCATAATATATCGTACATGAAAAGTTCTTTATCATCATTTTCATATAATAATTTCTTCATTATTTTATCAGACTCATTTTCTATAATTTTATGAATAAATTTATTCATATCATGAGTTTCCTGGAATATTTTTGCAAATTCTTTGTCTGATGTATACGCATATATACCTACGTTTTCATACATCGAAATTTCATCGACAGCTTTCAGTTCTTTAAACTGATACTCCCCATCTATTAAGTAAAATACGTGTAATTTCATTTGACCTCTTTTCAAAATTCATAGTTATTCTAAATGCATACATAAATAGTTCATAAGTGAAAAGTTTATCGCTGTTATAAATTAGACTATGTCCAAATGGTGTCATTCCAAAGGTAGAGTTATATCCCGCAACCTCAACACTACCTTCATCTCCAGCTAATATATCGGTGAAGTATGTATAGTTAAGTACATCTAATGCATCAATATAGTCACCCTTATACTTCATATATTCAGTATAAAACGTCTGGTTTAAATTAGTAAATATATCTACCAAGGTATACTCGCTAAAATCATTAATTGCTTCATCTTCAGCATATGTCATAACAACTTTAACTTCACCAAATCTAGACAATAACTTCTTTTCCAATAATCTACTTTCTATGGGAAGAGATGTTGTCTCTACATCATCTTCACTGACTCTTTTATATACAAATCGTTTTGACCTAGATTTACGAAATTTTTTCATTAAATCTTTCTTTAGTGTCCATGCGTATAATTGTGTTACAGTAGCATCTTTATTGATTATAGATGATACTCCAAGTCGTATATTTATTTCACTACCATAACCCTCTAAATCATGAATTTCCGATGTAGTCATATTTATGAATGCCATATAAATCTTGCTACTCATAATCGTCCTTGCCAATAATATTCTTGAATATCTTCATATATGCATATGGATAGTCGGGTAATAAATCAAATACCATATCATTACTTCCTTCTTCAGCATCTACATGAAATTTCTCATACTTTAGAGTATTTAATGCTTTTAGGTATTTCGATTTAATATGTGACTTATCATCCAGCACATACTTCCATACATTCTCAATGTAAGCATACACTAGGGATTCTAAGTAAGTGTATTCTCTATCGGTTGTATAAAACATAATTTCTTCAGTTTGAAACTTAGAATTCTTTGTATGCATTTTTCTACCACGTATCTCAGCACTATGATTTTCACGTATAAGTGTATTTAACTCTTTTCTAGTTAAATCGAACTTTTTCATTTTGATCTTCTTAGTAGATCTTATCCTCATAAATTCTTTTGCGTCATCATAGTTATCTGTCCACGCATATAATCTTACCAGGTTCTCATCATCATTAATATCCCATGGTAATTCAACTCCTTTCTTTACATAAAATATGTAATACCTATAAGTTTTGTCATCAGAGATATTCATCAAATTCTCCTTCTGTAATTTGCTTCTTTAGTTCTTTAACCTTATTAGAAGCTTTCTTTACTTTCTTTTTAGTTGTCATAGGAGTATAGTCTATATACTTCCTAAAATACAATGCCGTTTCTATAGAAGACAATATTGCTTCTTTAGTGTACATGTATTTGTCATAATCCTTACTCATTTCACTAAATCACCACCTTTCTGTAATCATTTTAATGGTGTATAACCAGATAAAAAAGATAGGAAAACGACTACCCAGAATTTACTGGATAGTCGTTAATCCTATTTACATGGGTTTTAATGAAAACAGTTCAATATTGAGCCTGATATTGGCATCAAGATAAACTTGGTTGAGTAAAATAGGCAGATAATCTGCTTACTTCTGTGTTACAATACGTATAATTTTTTATACACCTGCATCACTATCTAATATTCTTTTTGCTGCTCTTAATGACCTAGCTTCTGATGCTGGCATAATAACCGGATCTTCTACGTTCTTACCATTACGTCTTGCTTCAGCATTAGCCTTAAGCATCTTCATATACTTATTAGACTCAATAGCTTCCGGAGAAGTAGGATTATCCTTATAAGTATTAGTGAAAAGAATCACTAAGAAGAAGATTGCTGAAAGCACATCATAAAGCTCAGTCTTATCAATATTGATAGGGCTGATGTTAAAAATGTTAAGGATTGTATTTACTGCAGCTACTATAGCGAGTATGTATCTAACATAAACGATTACTGGTGTATTTAACCAGTCTACATTCTTAATCACTTTTCCAAGTGTATTCTTTAAAAATTCTCTCATTTTAGACCTTCTTTCAAATACCATGAACTACTTGTTTGGTTACCATACTGTTTCATAAATACCACAACATCTCTGATAATTAATAACGAAAGGAAGTAACTATCATGAATGAATATAATGACGGAATGTATGATGACTTATATTCAAAAGAAGAATTAATGATAGCTGTAACAGATTGCCCTAAAGGGGCAAAGACTACAGACGAAATTATAATGAAGTTTGATGGACAGAATGAATGTGAGAACTGTGATAAGCTTGTATTCAAGAATGGCGTACTCTCATGTAAATATTCTCAGGTATAAGGAGTAAGTTATGAGTTATATTTATAATGGTTTTTTACCAGTATCACCTGATCTTGTGTCAGAAAAACCTCAGAGGAAGATATCTTCATCTGATAATAAAAGACACTACTACAAATTCATCTCTTATGCAGACGGTAGCGGAGAAGTATGTGGTTTGATTATCAGATATATAACCGATATTGAAGCATTACGTAGACGTGCTGCTGGTGAAATCTGGGAGAAGATGCCAGATGTACGTGAAGAAAAAAATAAAGAGAGTAGGCAATTAACCCGTAGTGAAGCTTTTGTTAGAGCAGTAAACGTAGATTATATAAAAAGAAACGGTATTCAGGTATACTAATGGAAAATATATTCGATGATAAAGATAAAGAGTTTTTTACACAACTTAAGCAAAAAGAATATTGGAAGTATAAGGGATATGTTGATGGTAGCGGTGAACCCACTGGCATAATTATCAAATACTTATCATACGAAAGTGTTTTGAAAAAGCGTATTTACATTGGAGAAATTTGGGAAGTTATGTGTAAACCTGATAACATCCGTAATTCCATTCAATCCCGGATTGAAATTTATTCAGATCCAGCAAATCCAAAATATCTTGGTGCTTGGGATTAAAACTATAGATAGGAGAAAGTATGAAGATTAGTGAAATAAGAGAAGTTGGTCTTCGTGATTTTATCAAAGACCTGCTTGCAATTGATAAAGAGTTTGCATCTCACGGTAAGAGTTCAGGTGAAGGTGATGTGCTACAGAGAGTAAGGCTTACTGATAAAGCAAGCTATATCCTTAAGCAGGTTAAAGTTGACTTTATCCTTACTGAATTAACCTTACCGGATATTGATGTAATAAAATCATTCTGCTCTAATATGTACATAAATAAGTACGTTGCTAATAAAGGTAGATATGCTATAGATAAAGAGCATGAGAATGAGATACCGGATGTATTCACGGCAATGAAAGAAACAGTGGCATCTTCTCATACTATTGAGGCTACAAACAAAGATGCCGCTCACTATATACTTCCTATTGGAGTATATAAGTACTCAGCTAGGGCATCATTCTCAGGTAATGCCCTTATAAACTTAGCTAACGGATTCTTAGAGAATTCTATCTATAATATCTTTAACAGTGATGATTTCGAAGCAAATCTTAAGTATCTTTATGGTGAGTTTGTATTATCTTTCATGAATAAGTATCATAAAGGTTATGAGCTCAATGTCATGAAGAAGGGTCTTATCGAAGACTATCTCATGGATAAATACTACTTCTCTTATATGAAAGATGAAGTAGGTGTTAAGATAGCTAAGGTAGAGTATCCGGATGGAATTATTAATTTCTTAGGGGCTACAAGTGAGTCCCTCAACGAAGATATTTCTAAGTTCCGTAAGAGATTTGATGATAATATTTACGAGTATATGAGGTACTCAAAAATCTACTTTATTATCAGCTCACATCTTCCAACTTATTATATTCTTAAGAATATGACTGAGTGTACAGATGTAGTAGCTGAGATTCCAAGACAGATTGTCTTGAACGAAATTCCTGCAATCAAAATTTCAACCAATGAAATACCGATCATTGGTGCAAGAATCAATTCTTCTGTAGCTAACATAGTTTCAGCTATTAAGGCTATAGAGAATAGTGATAAGTATAGACATCAGGTCTACATAGATAATCTCCAGATGTGTGGAAAGCATAATACATATCTTATGACTTTCCCATTATCACCAGAGAAGCCTATATCAGTAGAAGGACCTACTATGTTTGATGAGACAAGGGAGATTTTTACAACCATATCGAAACAGATTGAACTGGTTAGAGATCAACTGTGTCAATTACCCAAAGTTTCAGTATAGTTATATATAATTTTTTTGACTATGGTGCAAAATTGAGAAATTTCGCTTCCATAGTCAAAATTGTAGAAAGAAGGTAAAAGCATTATGGGGAAGAAAAAGAAGCATAAGAGAAAGGATGTGTTCGATTGTAGGAAGGTAGGCAGAAGTATAGATCACGATCTGTATGAATCTTATGCTGGTATTCGTAAAGATGTGGATGACTACCAGTATGAGAAAATGATGTCTAAAAGAAAAGCATTAAAAAAGTACGCCAAGAAAATGAAGAAGGGTAAGGCATATAAGCACTATGAAGAAACATATGACATTAGTAAAGCGTTTGAAGATCTTACTGAAGATTTTGGCGATCTTAAGCCAATTATAAGATTAGGCGGAAGAATAGTGGCAACTGGTGTAATAGCACTTATGGCAATGACACCTGTTAAGAAGAAGGCATCAAAGAAGCAGATTGCGATACTGGATAAATTATTTAAGATCGGTATGAAATTGTAATGCAATGAAATTATATGCGATAATTAAAAGGGAGAATGCCAAACCAGTGGCATTCTCCGATGATTCTGAAATTATAAAAGATTTCTTTTATCAGCAAAAATTTACAGGCGAAGAGTATTGGTATGGTAAGATAAAGAAAAGGGATGCAAATGAAATAAGAGGTACTAGAGATTACGCTGATTTATATTTAGTTAAAGTAGGTAGAGTATGGGTACAGTCTAAGTACTATGATGAGATGTCGTTATTACAGGATGATGCTGTGTATGCATACGACGAGGTGTTACGTACATTAGAGACAGAATTAGAATGCTCAGATTTAAGTAAGCAAGAAGCAAAAGCGATGAAAGAAGTAATTAAGTACCTAGATAAGAAAATAGAATCTCTTAAAGAAGAATCTGTACCGGAAGATACTCTTAAGTCATTAAAAAATGATTTAGCTGAATACAGATATGCTAAACAGAAATACGACTTTTAGCGGTTTTTCTGAACTTTAATGTAAAGGAAATAGAATTTTATGAGTAAAAATAAGTTATTACCAGACTATTTAACTTTTACGGAATCTGATAAGAAAGGAGGAAAAGGGAGAATGTTTGGCAGTGAGACTGAAAACTTCAATAGTAAGTCGACATATATAATTCCTTTAATGGAAATTCTTTGTCGTATCAAAGATGATGATCCTGATACCAAAACATTCAAATTTTCATCTGACTTTGTTAGGATTAAGAAGAACGGAAAGATGGAGCTCGAATATCATAAAGATGTAAGAGCTCGCTATATAGTTTGTGTAGTTAAGAAGGGACTTGAATTCTCGAGGTTAAAGAAACGTGGGTTTGACGTAGTAGACCTCGGTAATAAAGAAGCATATTTCATTCCATTGAAGTTTTTAAGAAGTTCGGTGCCTAGTGATATATCGTTTTTCGATAGTTTATCTAACGTAATCACTAATGTCTCCGTATTTAAGTATAGCGGGGAATTCGACTTCTTACAGGAAACTTCTATATTCAACTTGGCTGATAAGATATACTTGGCCAGAAAGACAGATGATAGTGATTTTATAAGAGTCACTGTATGATGAGGTTAAACACATGAACGATGAATATAGGGGAATCATTTCCGAACTATCAGAAATGACAGCTCCGGACGGTTCCACCATAGACATTACGCATACAGAACCAGGTCAGAAATTTATAAACTTTTACTTGAATTCTAAAGAAGATTTCTTAGAGTACTTATATGAGTTGGATTATGACTTAATTAAGGATGATAACGGTATTCTAACTTTTACCTTAGTAGGACATACAGTATTTCAAGTAGATACAAATGAGAAGGATGGGCAATGACAGCGCCATCCTTCTTTTTTTTCGTATTTTGGCATATAAAGTTTATATATCATTAACACGAATAAACCGGTAGCTTAAAGAACTAAAGCGCCGGGCAACTGTCCCGGAGATTCTCGTTTGAACCGGGACCGTTATAATTAATTTTTTTGCTTTATAAACGACAATAAATTAACTAAAAAATACTAAAGTAGAAAGGAAATATCAAGCGATGAATGATTATTTCTATGCTACTACTGAAGAAATTAATATAGATGAAGCCCAGCCTATAGATATTGCAGATACTGCATCAACTGAGGATGGTGCCATCAAAAATATGATTTCAGGTAGTATATCAGCTGAAGATTTGAGTAAATATAACAAGGGTACACAAATCCCTGTATTTATTTATAAAATAAATTCTGAGAAAAAGCCTGTGATTGTTAAGTCACTTAAAATCACAAAGGATAAAGATTCTTACTCACATACTGTAGGTAAGGACTATAAACTCCCTGACGATTTCGTAGGATACGATCCTGATAATGATACTGAAGATACTGCTACACAGGAACCTGCTCCTGAGACAACTGATCAGAACACTGAGCAGAACGCAGATCAGGCTACAGAACAGAATAATGAACAGCCGGCAGAAGCACCTGCTGAGAATACAGAGCAGCCGGCAGAGAAATCTCAGGAAACACAACCTGAAGAAGCTCCTGCTGAGAATAAAGAAGAGAAGCCTAAGGACGAAGTCGCTAAGGAATTTGCTCTCGATGATGATATAGCTGAGATGCTTACAAATGCAGCTCAGTATAATGTCGTTAATGACGAAGAAAATGATGATATTGTAGATGAGTCGGTTTTCGATGAAGCTACTCTTTTCAATATGGCATTAGAATCATGTGATGAAAATGACATCTATTTGGTTCTCGTTGAGACTGGTGCATATCTTGCTGAACGTGCTGCTGCAGGTGCATTAGATGGTGAGAGAGAGTCTATTCTTAATAGAGCAGTCTCTGCTATATCTAAAGCATATAAATCTCTCAAAGATAAATCTCCGGAAGCACGTGAAGCTCACAAGACTAGACGCGATCATGCTTACATCTATGATGATTGGACCCTTAAGGATGCAATCAACTCTGTAAAGTTTGGAGATAAGACCTTCACCAATATGCCCAATAACATGGATGAAGATAACTATAGACGTAAAGTCCTTAGTAACGTATCCAATGCTAGATCAATGCATCAGCTCGCAAGCGATGGTAGCACCGGTAGCGAATACTTTAAGAAATTGGGTAACGCTGCAGATGCTGAAATTCTTAAGCGTCTTGAGACAGACAAGCGTCTTCGTAATGCTTTATCCGAAGAAGACAAGCGTAAGTATGACGCATTACTTGCAGCAAAGAAAGCAACCGTTGCTCAGAAGAAAGAAGATAATAAGATTGCCGATACCAAGCCGAATAACGTGGTATCTATTGACGAGCTTAGAAAGAAGAGAGAGGCTCGTAAAGACAATACCGAGATTAAGAAGGCAGCTAATCAGGCTAGTCTTAAGAAGGAGTCTTTCGAAGCAGCTAATCTTTATGATAGAGCATCAGATGCTCTTTGTGCATACGCTGAATGTCTTACTGAGTCTACAGAGATAGATAAAGTTATCAATGTAGCACTTAAACTTAACAAGGCTGCAACTGCTCTCTATGAGAGTATCGTTAATACAGACAAGACGGATGACGCATTCAATGAATGTGTGAATAGCATCTTTGGTGAGTCGGATAACGGTTGGATAAATATGGTTCGTAATATTACACTCGAAGGTGAACCTGTAACTGAATCAGTTCAGGTTATACCTGAGCCTAAGTACATATGTGAGACTCTCAATGATATGTACTATAACGGAGTAATTGATGAGCTTACTCTTAATCATGCATCTCTTGCATTAGAGAATGCTGGATTTGATGGTGAGTTCACAAATGAAATCATCACAGAGTCATTCAAGGCATTGTCTGAGAATACACTCCATGATGATAATGAAGATGCGGCTATTATGGCTGCTGCTATGATTAATGAATCAGGCCTCTTCACTGATGAGATGCTTCATTATTCATTAGATTATGTATGTGAGAAGGCTGATGAGTTCTTAACCAAAATCAACTCAGCATCTCCTCTTGCAATGAAGTCTCAGCTTATGTTTGAGAAGTACATGACAGAGAAGACATTAAAGGCTAAGGACAAGAAGGCTCTTAATGATTCTGATTTTGGTCTTCCTTCACTTAAGAAGTTCCCTATGCCGGATGAATCTCATGTGTATAATGCTATTGCAAGATTTGGATCAAGTAATGAAGTTATGAGGAATCCTGAGCTTAAGGAAGAGCTTTTCGATAATATCGTAAAGAAGCTTAAGGATTACGGTGCTTATGATAGATACCGTGATAGAGTAAAGAACGATAAGAACTTTGCTAAGACTGAATTCGGTAAGATGTTCAAGAAAGAAGTAGCAGTTCTTGAGAGTTCATTTGATCTCTATCCGTTCCATTCAAATAGCCCTTATACAAAGGAATTCTCAGTTGGAGCTATGCTTCCAATGATGGGTTCAACTAAGGGATTCGGTACTGATCTTGCTAATACTAATATCGAGGATGTTGTTCGTGCTACTAATAACGAGATCGATAGAAATAAGGATAATATCCTTTATGGTAGTGACAAGTTCGTACGTGATAATATCGAAGGAATCGATATAATTACATCTACCGGATTCACTGATAAAGATAGACTCGCTCATAGTGAACCAGTAGTCTATGAAGCAGTAAGTCCTAAGAATAACATCATTTTCGATAAAGAAGCTAAGGCTGTGGCCGAGAAACTTCGCAGTGAATTATCAAGTCCTGATGTAGCTGACAATATCTCTACTCATCTCAACTTCCGTAAAACTGTATATAAGCTTCCTCTTAAGAATGATGCTGATGTAAATAAGATAACTGCATTCGTATCTAGTCTTAAGTTTAAGAAGGAAGATGAGAAGGATAAAGCTCCTGTATTTGAGAAGCAGGTTAAGGATACAATCATAACAGTAATCGTTCAGAAGAATAAGGTCATTGTATCTTATGACTTAACTGATGAAGGTGTTAAAAGTAGATCTATATCTGTTAAAACCGAATCAGTTATGCTTGAGGGATATGGTGAGATCGATGATGACATCAAGGGTGCTGTAAATAAGCTTAACAGACTTGGCTACAAGACAAGATCATCTTGCTCTGGTCATACAAGATCAAGAACCAAGTCTGATGTATACCGTGATGGTATAAAATATGATAAACTCTATACTACTGCGAGAATAGTATTCGATAAGGACTACGATATCGGACATCCTAAGGGATGGAAGATTAAGAAGTTCGATGGTACCGTAGGAATTTATCCGGATGAGAAGTACTACAATCCAGATGATGGAATGCCTGATGATGCATTCTCAACATGGAAGCAGGAATACATGAAGGATCTTAGGAATTGGGTAGATTCATTATCCGGTGATGATAAGTCCGACGATGAAGAAACTGAAGAATCAGTTGACGATGTCTTTACAGAAGGAGCTAATCTTCACATTAGAGAAGAAGCTAAAGAAGCCAAGAAAGCGTTTAAATCTCACATTAAGGCTATGAAACACGCTGTCGCTGTTAAGGATTTTGATAAGGCGAATAAAGAGCGTGAAGAAGCCATTGATGTGATTGATAAAGCTGTTGAAAACATCAGAAATATCGACAGTGGAGTTGGATCAGCATTTATCATTATACTACTCGATAGTATAGTTGTAGGTTTCCTGACTGTTATACTAACATTAATAACACTCCCGGCTGGAGCGGTTGTTAGTAGTGCTGTTGGTACAGCTCCTATGTTGTATGCACTTGTCAAACAGAACCTGTTACAGTGTAAAGAACAAGAGGTCGAGATGAAAAAGATGGGTGGAAAGGGGTTCCCTGTTAAATCCATGAATGCTTATAGAAATCGAATGATTAATAGTCTTTTGGATGCTCGTAAGTTCCTTGTTGCATATAAAGAAGTTATCGATAACGCTATGGAGAAGGACAGAGTGAGGAAAGAATCAACTGATGATGTCTTCGCTGCAATGGAAGCAACTTTATTTGGTTAAACGACAGAAAAATATGGTAGATAGTATTAACTATCTACCATATTTCTTATTTCATTATTTGCCGTAGATTTATTCCGGCCTTACATTCATGAATCCTTAGGAATATTTTGATTGTATCTTCCGGTAAGTCTAAGGATTCAGGGTTTACTATCTTACTTAGTTTCTTTTTGGTTAGCTTTTTAGCTACCATCTCATGATCACCATTATAACTATACTCAACCTTATTATCCTGAAGAATCTTTTCAACATCAGACAATATGTTTTTCTTGTGTCTGTAACTCTTCACTCTCTTTTCGTATGAGTTACCCTTAAGATCTACAAAATTCATTATACTCATATTGCCTCACTTTCTTGAATTCTTCAATAAAAATTACTTTACCTAAACGTAATCTTTATTATAGATTTGTATATGGACTTCAAAACATTGGTATAAGGCGGGTATATCGATATTTGATATACCTTTATTAACAAAATGAAAGGACATATTATAATGGCTAAAAAGACTACATTTATATGTACAGTAAAAGCTGATACTCTTGCCATTCGAAATGGTCCTGGGACAAATTACAGTTTTAATACTGATGCATCTTATCACAAGAATGATAGATTTTACTCCAATGAAGTCGTAAATGACAGTAGAGGTAAAATCTGGGGTAAGACAGATAAAGGTTGGGTTTGCTTTGTTGATGGTCAATCGAGATACGTTGACTATCAACCATTTAGTAATCCCACAAAGAAAAGAACTAAACTTGGTGAATTTGGACCTACCGGTAGACCACCAGAGGAAGATGTTGTACAAGCTACACAGTCTGGAACAACTACTACCGACACCACTAATGGCACTGGTGCTGACTCTAATGTCCAGTATGTACCATATGACAATAGTAGTACAATAGAAGGATTATTCCAAGCTATCTTTAACGCTAGCACGAATAAGATTAGTTCTGAGCTCGCTACTAAGTCTACCAGATTATTTGGTTTACCATATCAGTTCAGGAAAGAGATTGATGTTAGACCTAAAAATGTCAAAAATGATCTCGGATTAGAGTACTTAAGAAACATCGTTGAAGAGGCTCCGGTTGTCACAATAATGCCTGGTAAACCTTGTTTCGTACCAAATCAGCCTGATAAAAATACAATGGCTAAAGCATTTGCTTCAGCAGTAACTGATAACATCGGTCCACTTAAGAATTATATTGATAATAGTGACGGTGATGTCCGTTATTACGATTTCGAATCAGATTACACTAACTATATTCGTTATGTGAATATGATGTGTAGAACTGCTGCAACATTGCTTGAGCTTGGTGAAATAATTCCTGGTGTTGATGGTCCTAGTGGACAGTTACAGAAGTATGATTGGAAAAACTATAGGTGGAATGCTACAAACTATTCAACATTTGCATCTGAAGCATTATCCAATGTTTTAGCAGGTGGACCTGGTGGAGCACTTAGTGTTATAAACAGCCTTAAGAATAAAACTGCAGAACAGATGGCAGGTCTTAAATCCCTGCTATTCAATAATGATGCAGCAGATCCAGAGACTGGTGACCATGTGCTTAAGACAGGTGCTGATGGACAAGATCCAACTAATCTTGAAGACGATAGAACTCTTGATGCAATGCTTGTTAACTCAGCATTTGTTCAATTCTACGTAGACCCTAATCTAGGTGGAAGTGAAGAAGGTACTAACGGTACATCTAACAGTATGCTCAAGAGTGGTTTCGATTCAATGAGTAGTAAAGCTAAGGAATGGGGCTTCATTCTCGATTCAGGTGGTGCTGCTGCAACACTTGAAGAATTGACTAAATATGAGACTGATGCTACCACAACACTGAAAGACGCTATAAGCTCAATGGGTAATGGTGATTCACTTACTACATTCATGAGTAGACTTATCGATACTGGTGGTAAGGTAATACGTGGTGAGAATATGATTATTCCTAAGATCTGGGATAGTTCAGAGTTTAGAAGATCATATAACATCGTTATACACCTTAAAGCACCATATGGTAATAGATACTCTTACTATATGGATGTATTGGTTCCGTTATTCCACTTACTGGCTTTAGCATTACCTAAACAGGCTACAGCTAACTCATATGGAGCACCTTTCTTAGTAAAGTGCTTTTGTGATGGTTTGTTTACATGTAACCTTGGGATTGTGTCAAGTATCTCTATAGATAAAACTGTATCTGAGTCTTCATGGACAGTTGATGGATTCCCATCTGAGATAGATGTAAGATTGACAATTGAAGATCTTTATTCTGATTTGACAATCACACCTACAAACCAGCCAAGACTCTTTATGAAGAATTCGAGTCTTATAGAGTATCTTGCAACTACATGTGGACTTAACTTAACACAACCACAGTTAAATCAAAAGTTGAGAGTTGATATCAATGTATTACTTAACTCATTCGGTGATATCGAAGAGAACGTCAAGAGTGAGATTTACCATAATATTGGTAGAGTAGTGGCACCGTGGGTATCAATTGGTTCAACTGGAAATGATTTTTGGTAATAATATGACAAAAATTGAGAAAGAGTACGTGAAAGAATATGGTGATGTATCCGAATCATTTAGTGTAAGATTAGATACTCTCATAAAGGCATTAAAGAAAAAGCGTAAGAAAGTAAATGTATATAAAGAGTTACAAAATATACGCGATATCGAGTGGGAGAGCATCAAGTACACAATATATCTTGTACCAAAAGCTACACCTAGACCCAGGATTAATCATAAAATGAATCTCTTCTATGTATCTGGATCAGATGTTAACAAAAAGATATTTAGAAAGTTTCTTGATGAAAACCCACATCCATTTATATATACCCCTATGAAGATAACGGTAGATAGTTATTTACCAGTACCATCTAGTATGAAAGCCAATGAAAAAGTATTGGCTGAACTTGGTGTTATTAGACCTATATCAAAACCAGATTTTGATAACTTAGCTAAGACTTATTCTGATATGATACAAGGCTCTCTTATATATGATGATGCTTTAATCATAGAAGGTGTATCTCGTAAATGGTATTCAACTAAACCAAGAATCGAAGTTGAAATCAAATATATGAAAGACTTCGATTCATTATTTAATAAACAAAAAATTTTACCTAAGATAGGAAAGGAAACATAGATATGAGTATGTCAAAATATCTTGGATGGTTCGATAACTGTGCATGTACAGTACCAATCGTAAGTCCAGTACCTAAAACTACTCCAGAAATTGTTACAGATGATGAGCCGGCGATATCTACATCAAGAGATGGGGATACACTGACAATCAATCTTACTGTAAACGATGTATCTCCTGTAGATAGGAACATCGATATGTATAATCTTCTTCTTCAGAAGATGAAGGAATATAAGATTCTCAAATTAACTGAACTCACAGGAAGATTCAGAGTATTCGTTGACATGGCATTCTATGATGCTAATAAGAACGTAATTGAGCAGGGAATCAAGATTCATGATATCGGATCAACTGATGTTGTTAAGTTGTTTGATATACCGGCAAATAACAGTGCTGAATATGTTGTATGTAAGAAGTTCTCACTTCATATGCCTTATTCATTCCCGATTGCAAAGTCTGGTGTGAATATGTCAAGAGTACCAATTCGTTACATCAGAATCCGCAATATCGCAATATATGCGGAG
>ODAI012366765.1_pt1 | contig 21150 bp, 15 predicted proteins | sample 1539321 | NCBI WGS metagenome assembly ODAI01 (sample SAMN02144231, study PRJEB22623) | gut metagenome | biome: sheep rumen | host: Ovis aries | place: New Zealand | reverse complement strand
TCTGCTTTGGCTGCCAATGAACATTCTCCGTTGACCGCTTCCAGGTTCGCTTTGAAACGTTCATACAGCGCATCCGTTGTACTCATACAGCTCACTCCTTTCTGTTACAACTACCTCCTCCGGCGATTATTGTTTCTTCTCTATAAATAGATAATTCACCGAATTCCCCGACGGTTAACAACAGTATATATTACCCAAAATTATATAACTTTTTTACAAACACTTCAATTCTGCCCCCTTCAATTTTGTATACTTTTACCCCTGATTTTTGATGCTTTTTATCAATGTGTCTGATTATGTACAATACTAGATGATTAACACAAACTAACTTGTGCAGACCGACGAGTCCATTCCGCCTGATCGAGTAGTGTTAAATCATGGTACACTTCCGCAGGTGTCCGGTGAAATCCCATCATCGAACCGGTTTACCGCCCGAACCTGTTTAAGGACGCAGCGGACTGCATGGCATTGATTGACGGCGCGCCGAACTGTACAGTACCAACATATCGCTTCCCAGCCTCCGCGGCATTGATTTGGAGTACAAAAAAGTGCATAATATGTATGAATAAACAGTGAGGAAAAGCCGAGGGAGCGTCGTGCCCGCACGAACGCTCATGAGGCCTTGACGAGCGTCCAAACATGAGGAAGAAGCCGGTTTGCGCCCGCATTTCGCGCAAAATGAGCGGATTCCGAATGTTTGGAGCGATGCGAGAGGGCCCGCGGCGCGGAGCAGCGCGTAGTTTATTCATGCATATTTGCAGCTGCGGGATCATGACCGCAGGAAAGAATAAACAGCGAAGAAAAGCCGGGCAGCCGCCCGGTTCCGGAAAGGAAACCAAATAATGTCCGAGAGACCCATCATCAATAACGTCAACGAAAAAATAACCGCCTGGCTTGATAAAAACCGGGATGCCTTTGGACGCAAAATTCTCTGTGCCGGTATTGATCTCCGGATCGCAGTTCATCTTTCACACCTGTTTCCCGAATCTTCAATCGTGTATCTGACCGATCAGGAGGCTGATCTTATGGACAAGGATCTGAGGGGGCCTCTCGTGATCCGGGACCGCATCGAAAGCTATCAGGGCGGCCTTTTTGATACTGTCGTCTGTTTCCCGGAAGAACCCCTGTGTCCCGCCGCGGAAACAGGCAGCAGCTGGATCCACGGGGACAAGCCTTATCCGGCAATTGAACGCGGCACACTATATCTGAAACGCGTTTCTCTCCTGATGGATTATTATGAAAACGGTGCAGCCATTCTCTGCAGACATCTGCGCAAGGGCGGGACCCTGTTCAATCTGGTCCGCTCCGGGCACGATGAGCATCTCCTGGGATACTGCTTCGCTCTGGCTTCAGAGGAAATGAAGATCGATCCGTCTTTCATCCGCCAGATCCACTGCCGTGAAGACGGAAAATCCCTGACTCTGCAGGCAATAAGGGCAGAAGCCGGAGCGCGCTCCGAGATCAGCTCTCTCATAGCGGGAAATCTCAACTTCTCCCTCGACAGGATGAACACAGCAGAAGTCGAGCTGCAGGGGCGCGATGCGGAAATCCTCCTCCAGGCAGATCTCTCCGGTCTCATTCGCGGATATCACATTTACCAGGGAGGAGACCTTATGGGAAAACTTGCCCTCTACTCCTCGGCAAACCGTCAGAATGTAATTTACTATTTCACAGACGTCCAGGGAGATGTCCCTTATCTCAGGCGTTTTCACACTGAGGACCGGCAGAAAGTCCTCCGCCATATGGTCGGCGAACTCCATCGCCAGAAAGCCGCCGACAGTAACATCTCATGGCATGAGCTGACCCTTAATGACGACTGGAGCGAAACCGAGCTGTAAGTCCTGATAATGCCTTCCATGATTGATCAGGATTCATTCATCAATCAATAAACGTGTGAGGTGACACTATGGCACATACTCTTTCCTATATCTATAATATGAATTTTTCGCTGGGGCAGAACATCGATTTCTGCCTGCGCCTTGTTCTCGCCTTCATCGTCGGCGGGCTCGTGGGAATGGAGCGCAGCCACCGTTTCAAGGAAGCCGGAATCAGGACCCATATCCTGGTCTGCATAACAGCTACACTTCTCATGCTGGTCTCCAAATACGGTTTTGCGGATCTTGCCGGTCCGGCAGGCGAGGCACTTCTGGGTACAAGAGGCGCAGACTCCTCACGAATCGCATCCCAGGTCGTCAGCGGCATAAGCTTTCTGTGTGCAGGTGTCATCTTCAAAGTCGGCAGTAATATCAGAGGTCTGACAACTGCCGCAGGAATCTGGATGACTTCAGGCTTCGGACTTGCCATCGGTGCCGGAATGTACATCCCGGTCGCCTTCTGCGTCGTCCTTCTCTGGATCCTCCAGTATGTGATGTACCGCCTCCCCATAGGTTCCGATATACACGGGGGCAACCATCTGGTGTTCGTAGTCAAGAGCAACCACAGATTTGAGAATGTTCTTCACGAGCAGCTGAAAAAATGGAATGCGCAGGTGACCAACAGCAGGGTCACACGCAACATCCAGAACGGAACCACTGAATATGACCTGATCATCAGGCGCAAGCAGGATCTCGGATATATCGAAGTCAGGAAATTTGCCGAAGAGCAGGGAGATACAGTCATTTCTGTCAGCACAAGCTCCCTCTATATGCAGAGTTAGACAGAACCTCTTACATGTTTGATGCCGCCTGGCCATGGCCGCAGGTCTGCGGCTGCAAAACAGAAAAACCGAAGAACTGAAGAACTGAAAAATAACAATAGAAAATAGAATAATAGAAAAACAATAACAGAAATATAATAGAGAATAGAAAAAACAGCGTACCCGCCCGAACGGACGTGTACGCTGTTCTTTTTTACATTGATCTCCGGCCCGAAAAGCGAAAAGATTTGCAGTCAGATCATGCCATGATCATGGCTCTTTTCTTGGTGAAAGCGGAGATTTCGCCGATATTGGTGTATTTGTGGTATCCGCCTTCCACAGGGATCAGCAGGGTCGGTGCCTGGATGATATTGTTCTGCTCCGCGAAAGCCGCACCGTCCTCGTTATCCGCGTAGACCACCTGATAGCTGACACCGGCTTTATCAAGCATCTTCTTTGCCGCACCGCAGTTGGGACAGGTCGTTGTGGTAACAAGAACTGCCGTCGCTTCCGAAAAGCCGGCGGATTCTTTTTTCGCTGCCGCTGTCTCAATAGAGTTCATGGCCGCAGCCGTGCCGGTCACGGGAGAAGCCGCGAAAGCCTGGGTCATCCTGCGCTCCTGTGCCGCCCATGCCTGTCCGTTGATACCGCCCTTTCCGGCAAGACCGCGGATCGGCTTGGACATTTTTTTCTCCGCATAGGTACGGCGGTTCCTGAACTCGGAAACCTTGCCGTCGTTCCAATTGCGGACCGGACGATAGTAGCCGGTGATACGGGAGTATACTTCCGCATCCTTGCCGCAGTAAGGGCACTCGAAATGCTTGCCGGAGATATAACCGTGGTTCACGCAGACCGAGTAGGTCGGGGACAGGGTGTAATAGGGCAGGCGGAAGTTCTCCGCGATCTTTCTGACCAGAGTACCTGCTGCACGCCAGTCCGGAAGTTCCTGGCCCAGGAAGCCGTGGAAAACTGTGCCGGAGGTATACATGGTCTGCATGTCGTCCTCCATCTCCAGAGCATCGAAAATGTCGTCTGTATAGCCGACGGGAAGGTGCGTGCTGTTGGTGTAGTAAGGAGCGCCCCCGTTTTTCTCCGCAGTGACGATCCTGGGGAACTCCTCGGTATCGTGCTTGGCAAAACGATAAGTAGTGGACTCCGCAGGGGTCGCCTCAAGGTTATAGAGGTCACCGTACCTCTCCTGGTAATCAGAGAGACGGTCACGCATATGCTGCAGGACCTCCATGGCGAAATTGTGTCCCTGACGGCCGGTGATATCGCCGGGAACCCACGCCGCATTCTCGATCGCCTCGTTCATACCGACGATGCCGATCGTGGAGAAATGATTGGAGAAAGTTCCGAGGTAGCGCTTTGTGTAGGGATACAGGCCCTCATTCATCAGACGGGTGATGACCTGACGCTTGACGCGCAGGGATCTCGCCGCGATGTCCATGTAATGGTCCAGCATAGCATAGAACTCGTCGGCGTTATTGGACATATAAGCCATGCGGGGCAGGTTCAGGGTGACAACACCGATCGAACCTGTGCTCTCGCCGGAGCCGAAATAACCGCCGCCCTTTTTGCGCAGCTCACGCAGGTCGAGACGGAGACGGCAGCACATGGAACGCACATCCGAAGGCTCCATATCGGAGTTGACATAGTTGGAAAAATAAGGTGTGCCGTATTTGGCAGTCATCTCGAAAAGAAGCTTGTTGTTCTCTGTCTCACTCCAGTCAAAATCCTTTGTGATGGAATAAGTCGGGATCGGATACTGGAATCCGCGGCCGTTGGCATCGCCCTGGATCATGGTCTCAATGAAAGCCTTGTTGACCATATCCATTTCCTTCTTGCAGTCGCCGTAGGTGAAATCCTGAGGCTTGCCGCCGACGATCGCGGGCATATCCTTCATGTCGGAAGGAACAGTCCAGTCGAGAGTGACATTGGTGAAGGGAGCCTGCGTGCCCCATCTGGAAGGTGTGTTTACACCGTAGATGAAAGACTGCACGCACTGAAGGACCTCATTATAGGAGAGGTTATCGATCTTGACGAAAGGTGCAAGATAGGTATCGAAAGAAGAGAATGCCTGTGCGCCGGCCCACTCGTTCTGCATGATGCCGAGGAAGTTGACCATCTGGTTGCACAGTGTGCACAGATGCTTGGCCGGTGCGGATGTGATCCTGCCCGGAACGCCGCCCAGACCTTCCTGGATCAGCTGCTTCAGGCTCCAGCCCGCACAGTAGCCTGTCAGCATGGAAAGATCGTGCAGATGGATAAAGCACTTGCGGTGCGCCTGGGCGATCTCGTCATCATAGACCTCGGTCAGCCAGTAGTTTGCTGTGATCGCGCCCGAGTTGGACAGGATCAGACCGCCGACACTGAGGGTGACCGTAGAGTTCTCTTTTACACGCCAGTCTTTCTCGGCGCCGATATAGCCGTCCACCAGCTTCTTGTAGTCCAGCAGAGTCTGTTTGGTCTCACGGACCTTCTGATGCTGGCTGCGATAAAGGATATAGCTCTTGGCAGTCTTGGGATAACCGGCCTTCATCAGAGCGCTCTCGACGCGGTCCTGGATTTCCTCGACCTCAGGCATCTTGTCCGCTTCTTCGCGTCCGCTCATCAAAAGCAGACCGATCGCGCGTGAAACCGCAGAGACATCTCTTGCGTCTACCTCTCCGGACGCAATAAATGCCTTTGCAATCGCGTTTTCAATCTTGGTAATATCAAATTCAACAACACGCCCGTCGCGCTTTCTGATCTTTGTGATGCCCATCCTTCCGGCTCCTTCTCTTTCCGTACTCCCCAACAAGCTTTTCCGGAACTTGTTTCCGTCACATTTTCATTGCATTAATGCTTGTCTTTCCGGTTCTGTGTGTATTCTGGTTTTCTGGTACTGGTTTTTCAGCTCTGATTTCCGGTTTCCTGTTCTTGTATTCAGGATCCTGTTTTAAATACAATCTTTTCTGTTCCTGCTTCTTGCAATCCATTCAATCTATGCTAGAATAGAAATCCTGCACCTCTCTTTCGAGGACCCGGCCGCAGCTTTCGGCAGGATCTTCCGCCGTCTGCAGAAGCAAATAACAGCGCATTTTTCGCGAGCATTATAAATATACCTACATTTAGATTAAAATGCAAGTTAAAAATACAATATATTGTGTATACTTTCTGTGAACAAAAACAGGAAAGTGCCGGAGAAGAGGACTCTTCTCTGACACCTTCCTGTTTTTTTCTCCATTTATTTGACAGTTTTTTCAGTCTAACGGCTCTGCAGCCCCGGCTGCGAGACTGGCCTGCACATCGATCAGCCGCTGGTTGCTGCTGCCGCGGTAGATGCTTTCTTTAGAAAGAAGCTCCTGCACGAAAGGTCCGTCCACAAGGACATCGATGTGCCGAAGCGCCTCCACAGCCTCCTCTCCCGCCGCGCCCTGCATAAGCGCCTCGAAAGTCCAGCCGGTGTAGCACCAGACAGAAAGACCTTTTTCATGTGCCGCATCCGCCATCACGATCACTGCCGAAGGCTGCAGAAGGGGATCTCCCCCCGAAAGCGTGATGCCGTCAAGATAACGGGTCGCCCGCATCTCTTCCGCCAGTTCCTCTGCGGTCGTCTCTTCACCTTCCGCCGGGTTCCAGGTCTCGGGATTCTGACAGCCGGGACAATGATGTGGACATCCCTGAAAAAAAACCACATAGCGGACACCGGGACCGTCCACGCTGGAATGACGTACCGTACCCGCGATCCTGCATTTAATACTCACAACAGCTCCTCCTCAAATCAAAACATATACCGGCTTTACAGCGCAGTCACCGAAGAAGTTCCGCCACCTCCGCCGGGGTCCGGGCCAGATAGGCAGCACCCGCCCTGCTCAGCTCCGTGCGGCTTCCGTAGCCGTACAGGACGCCCATCGAGTCCAAGCCGGTCTGCATGGCGCCTTCTATATCATAATGCCGGTCACCGACCATCAGAGAATGCTCTGCCGTCTTTACCCGGTCTGCATTTTTCTCCGCAGCTTGAGCCGGCTTTGTCCCGACTGCATTTGCCCCCGCCGCTTCAGCCGGCTTTGTCCCGACTGCATTTGTCCCCGCAGCTTCAGCCTTCTCTGCACCGGCCGCTTTCTCCTCCGATTCTTCCGCCGCCCTCAGAGCCCTGCGGATCAGCGCAGCTTTATCCGTCTTCCTTTCAGAACGGTCGGGGCCGATGACCGCCTGGAAATACCCGGCAATCCCTGTATGCCTCAGAACGATTCCCGCCAGTTCCTGAGGTTTTGCAGTCACGACAAAAAGCTTCTTTCCCATCGCCTGCAGATCCTGCAGCATCTCCCTGACTCCATCGTAAAGAGGCGACCGGTAAATAGCCTCTTTTTCATAATTTTCCCGATAATAGGCGACTGCACGGTCCGCGTCTTCTTTATTAAAATGATAATATTTCTGAAAAGACTCAAAGAGAGCGGGGCCGATGAATTTTTTCAGATCCTCCCGGTCCTCTCCCTCAATGCCGAATTTTTCCAGGGCGTAGATCACAGAATCCACAATACCGAACTCTGACTGTATCAAAGTCCCGTCCAGGTCAAAAAAGATATATCTATAATCCGGCTTCACCCCGCAGGCACGCTTCAAAGCCCTGCGCAGATACTCATATCTCTCAAGCTTTTCTTTCTTCGCGAAATGTACCTCGCGGAACTGCTCGGGATTTCCCTCATAGCACAGTTCCTCGCCCGAAAACTGCTCGCTTGTGATATCAAACACATGCCCGTCCACGTCATTGTAGCAGTGGAATGTCCCGCCCTTTCGGGGCACCCCTAATACCCTGCCGCCGAAAATATCCTGCACCAGAAAAGACGTGATCGAACACTGCCCCCAGGTCATGTGCCTTTTACTGTATTCATCCCGCAGGCGGGGCGCACAGGTATACTCGCACCAGACATCCGAGAGCACATCATAGAGATCCATCGGGGTCCTGATCCCGGGATATTCCGTGCTGACGGCCGTCACATCTGCATTTTCACTGCCGTAAAAAGGATAGATCATACCTGCTTCGCTCCGTTTCTGTCCTGTTTCTGTTACAGTACACGCCCTGTCGAGGGCGTGTACATGCAACGTCGCGTTCGACGATTCCAATACGCTTCGCGTGCGTCGAACGCCGTAAAACTCCGGTTTTTGTACGCTTCGGCGTACAAAAACACGTCGAGTTACAGGTGGGTCTGTACTGTAACCTCACAGACAAATGAACGGGTCATTCACAAAAAGAATATTTGTTTTTCTGTCTATATTATCTTAAAATATAATCAGGAGCCGGTGAGTAACGAAGCGCTCATCGGCTCTTTCTATTTATTTCCTGGAAAGGAAACAGATTGCAAACCTCTTTCGCCCTGATCGCTATTTTGTATGGATCAGGTCGTGAATATTATATCTGTGAAAGCAAAAAGGGGAGGACAATGATGAGAAAAAGCACTGGAAATAAAAGAAGAGTCAATATTACTCTGATCCGCTTCCTGATCGGAATCGTCTTTTTTACAGAAGTACTGATCCATATGCCTCACAAGGTTCATGCCTTTAATGTCAGATTTTCCGAGTATGAGGTCGAGGTGGAGACAGGATTTCTGGCACTTCGGACGGCAAAGAAATATGATGACAAAAACATAATCGCCAAGCTCTATAACGGCGATATTGTGATCAGCTGCCCCTCCGAAAACGATGACAGCGACTATATCTATGTTTACTCTCCCAAGCATAAAATGCATGGCTATGTGAACTGTCATTATCTGAACTACAATACCATACGCAGCTTTGACTACAGGTATGTAAAGGTTGAGACCGGATACCTGGCTCTGCGGTCAAAAAAGGCCTATGACAAGTCGAATGAGATCGGGAAGCTGTACACGGGCGAGATGGTCTATATTCTCGATAATTCGGATTCGGAATACTGGATCGTCTATGCTCCGTCGCTCAGCAGGACGGGATATGTCAATCGCAATTATCTGCAGACATCATCCACAGTGCCTCAATACAGTGAGTCGGATATTCCCGTAATAATCCCTGAAAACAGTCACGGAGAATGGAATTATGATAATTCCTATCCCCAGTATCTGAATATGAGGCTGGAGGTTCTCAACACCTCCCGCACCAAAACGGTGACGGATTTCGAACTCATCTTTTATGCGGTGGACGTGTGGGGAAGCAAAATCTACGGCGAGTCCACGGTCTATACTTATACCACACACAGGACAGTTGCTCCCGGAGCCACTGTGAAAAGTGACTATATCTCCCTTCCCGACAGATCCAGGATCAGCAGGGTCTATGTAGCCGTAAGGAAGGTGAGATTTTCCGACGGGACGATCTGCCGGTATGATTACGTGCCCGACAGTGAATTTGCATTCTGGGATATTGTCTATAATAAATAATAAATGATAATACAGATAAAACAGATTAAAAACAGGGCAGAGGCGGTATCGCCTCTGCCCGATCTGTCTGTGCCCTCTGCAAGGCTGATATTTCCTCGCACGGCATATGTCATTATCAGCAAAAACACGTAATGGTATCTTGGGCCTGACGGCGAACAGCGGCAAGCGGGAGGGGAGAGGGCATGGCCGCCCCTGCCCAATTGCACTGCTGAGCGATTCCAGCGGTGCGAAGCCGGGTGCACACATGCGAAATCCGCGATGATTGACATAATACTATACAGTATTGTATTGCAGTTTTATTCGGTTCGTTCTCCTCCCCAGAAGAAGAGTGCCACAGTGCCGGGACCGGTATGGCTTCCTATAGTTGTTCCTATGTCATTGATCTCGACTCTGCCGTTCAGATTGGGGAAACGTTCCTCGACAAGGCGGGCCACCTCCCTGGCATCTTCGATACAGGCAGACTGCGAGATGTAGCATTTCCCGCTGTACTGTGTGCCGCCTTCTGCGTTTTCTTCCATTTTGTCCACGATGGTGCGGATGACTTTTTTCTTTGTGCGGATCTTATACCTGGGGATGAGACGGCCCAGATTGTCCATGTTGAGGAGAGGGCAGATATTGAGGAGACTGCCGATCATGCCTGAGGTCTTTGAAATACGTCCGCCGCGGATATAGAAAGTGAGATCCGTGGAAAAGAACCAGTGGTGCACACGCAGGCGGTTTTTTAAGGTCCAGTTGAACAGACTCTCTATCTCCATGCCATCGGCTTTTTTCTGCGCGAGAGTATCCATCAGCAGACCGTAACCTGAAGAAGCCCCCAGGGAGTCAGCAATATAGATCTTCCGGTCAGGATATTGATCCTTGAGCAGATCCCGTGCGGCGTTGGCGGAATTTAGAGATCCGCTTATTCCTGAAGAAAGACAGACATGAAGGATATCCAGTCCTTCTTTTAAAAATCCTTCAAAATAATCGCAGTATTCCTGGACATTTACCTGAGAGGTAGCCGTGGCAGCTCCTGCGGCCATTCTGGCATAGAATTCTGAAAAGGGAATGGACTGACCGAGATCATCCGGATATTCTTTCCCGTCAAGCGAGTAATGAAAGCAGATATACCGGACATCTATTTTCTGAAAGTGTTCAAGAGTCAGGTCTGCTGTGGAGCAGCAGCTGAGGATATATTGATTCATAAAACAGGCTCCTTTCTGCATATGTATCTGTGTCTCAAATGCCTGGATGAATTCAGCATCCTCCTCGCGGTTTATGGGAACGCCGGAGGAAAGTAGGCAATGTTTTTTATCATGCGAAGTTTATTCATACATGTTTGCGGGCACTTGCCCATGGCCGCAAGTATGATAATTAAACATGCTCATAATGATAATTATAGGCTCCTGTGACGATTTGTCAAAAACACCGGGTACAAGTACGACGGCAGTACAAAAAAGCACGCAGGAGCAGGTATACAGGCTTATGCGCTTATTGCGGCCCCCGATGAAATATTCTATCCTTTCAGCCGTTTCAGCCGTTTTGCAGTATGTCTTTCGATTTCTTTCCATAAACGTCCGAGCTGCCTTTTGTGGGTACAGAGTTTCTCCGAGCAGTTTTTGCAATGCAGATAGCCGTTTGTCACAGGTGAAAAGCGTTCCGGATGCAGGAAAAAGGTGATCTCCCAGCGGAGCATCAGGATGAGAGACATGGCCAGAAGTGTCCATGAATAGGTTTTGCGGACGAAGAACATGGGTGTAAAAATCATGGCATAGTCCCAGTTGTAAATGCGGCAGGAGCTGCAGCACTTGTTTTTCAGAAACCAGGTCTGAAAGGGACAGAAAAAAAGGATGCAGATCATATCGCAGACGGAATAGATACAGCTGATGATGATCATAATCCCGTCATCAAATATACCGGACATATGCAGAGCCCCGAAAAAAGCATTGAAACAGATCCAGATGAGGGCGACCAGCATAGCTGCGTTGTTGTCCGGTATCTCTATGTTCGTCTCGCCGGTGCGGATATAGTTTCGGGCAAACTGCTTCTGGCTACCCGGGCTTTCCAGCTTTGCCGGGAAAAAGCGCAGGACCATTTCCACAGCAAAAACCAGCCACAGGATTCCCAGAATCACAGGCCTGCCCTCCAGCAGCCTGGTGATCTCAATTCCGGATCCTCCCATGTTCAGCCGGTATCGGATATAGAAAACAAGGACTGCCAGCAGGAGCACTGACCGGTAGACCAGTCTAAAGTAATGATAGCTGCTGACCGGCGTCAGCTTTACGCGCCTTTTTGCTCTGCGCGTCTTCTTCTGTGTCATTTTTTACTCCCGAAATACTTTTACGCCAACACGGTATACTGCTCAATTTCTCTTTTATCTTTTTATCCTTATATATTGTAACGTAAAATGACACATTTAGGGAAAAGCTTTTTTATGAAGTGCTGTGATAGTGTGTGTAACTCAGTGCTGTCAGCGGCGCTGTACTGCGGTTTTATTAAAAATTTTTCTTGCCAAATGAACTTTGAGTCTATATAATAAGTTAGTCGCCTGCCGAAAAGGGCGGCGTGTGTATGGTATGCTGGAATAGCGCAGTCGGTAGCGCAACTGATTCGTAATCAGTAGGTCGAGGGTTCGAGTCCCTTTTCCAGCTCTTTCTTGCGCGGATATGCATGACCGAAGAGCGGTAGAGCATGTCCGCGCATATTTTTTAACAGATAAGAAATTGCAATCAAAGCAGAAGATTGCCGAAAAATTATTTCATATAAAGGAGATCAGGTATGGCGCAGTTATGGGGCGGCAGATTTACGAAACAGACAGATGAGGCGGTGAAGGCATTCAATGACTCGATCGGATTTGACAAGCGTCTATACAGGCAGGATATTCAGGGCAGCATGGTCCACGCCAGGATGCTGGGCAGACAGGGTATCCTGACGGCAGAGGACTGCCAAGCGATCGAGAAGGGGCTGCAGGGAATCCTCGCGGACATCGAGAGCGGCAGGATGGAGATCACTGCGGAGTATGAAGATATTCACAGCTTTGTGGAGGCGAATCTCATCGACCGGATCGGTGACGCCGGAAAGCGCCTGCACACAGGCAGAAGCCGCAATGACCAGGTCGCTCTGGATATGCGCCTTTATACAAGAAATGCAGTGGATGAAGTTCGCAGGGAGACTCTTCATCTTCTGGATGTGATCCTGGACCTGATGGAAAAGAATACCGACACCTTTATGCCGGGCTTTACCCATCTGCAGAAGGCCCAGCCCACCACACTGGCGCATCACCTGGGTGCCTATTTTGAAATGCTGCGCAGGGACTGCACAAGGTTTGCGGACTGCCGCGCACGCATGAATGAATGCCCGCTCGGAGCGGGGGCCATGGCAGGTACCACCTATCCCCTTGACCGGGATTTTGTCGCGGCGGAACTCGGCTTCGACTGCGCGACGCGCAACTCCATGGACAGTGTTTCCGACCGCGATTACCTGCTGGAGTTCCTGTCGGATCTCTCCATCCTGATGATGCATCTGTCCCGTTTTTCCGAGGAACTCATCATCTGGAATTCCAATGAGTACCGCTTTGTGGAGATGGACGACGCTTTTTCCACCGGCAGCAGTATTATGCCGCAGAAGAAAAATCCCGATATCTGCGAGCTTGTAAGAGGCAAGGTCGGCCGCGTCTACGGTGATCTGATGTCTCTTCTGACCGCCATGAAGGGTCTGCCTCTTGCCTACAACAAGGATATGCAGGAAGACAAGGAACCCGCTTTTGACGCCATCGATACCGCTATGGCCTGCATCCCGCTCTTTGCCGGTATGCTGAGTACCATGAAATTCAACAAAGATGTTATGGAAAAGAGTGCCATGCGCGGTTTCACCAATGCGACGGATGCGGCAGATTACCTGGTCGGCAAGGGGGTTCCCTTCCGCGACGCCCACGGCATTATCGGCCGCCTGGTCCTCTACTGCATAGATGCAGGCAAGGGAATTGAAGAACTGACCCTCGGGGAACTGCGGGAATTCTCCGGTCAGTTTGATGAGGACGTCTTTGAAGCTGTCTCACTGCGTGCCTGTGTCAACCGCAGACTGACTGCTGGTGCCCCCGGAGAAGCAGCCATGGCAGAAGAGATTGCCGCTTGTCGCAGATGGCTTGAGACTCAGAAATAAGTTTGGAAATAATTATTTTCTGTCATAATTTACGAGACGGTCAGGGACTGTCTGTGTTATTATTATCGAATATCCGTTTTATGGACAGCTTTTCATAGATTTACTTTAATGTCATAAATAAGAATGTCATAAGGAGAACGAAGAAATGAGTGAAAAATTACGCGTAGGTATCCTCGGCGGCACAGGTATGGTCGGACAGAGATTTATTGCCCTTCTTGCAGATCATCCCTGGTTTGAGGTCACAACCATTGCAGCCAGCCCCCGCAGCGCCGGAAAGACATACGGCGAGTGTGTCGAGGGACGCTGGAAGCTTGAGGTCCCCATGCCCGAGGCGGTCCGCAATATCGTCGTCAAGAACGTCAAGGATGTTGATGCTGTGGCATCAGAAGTTGATTTCTGCTTCAGCGCTGTCGACATGTCCAAGGACGAGATCAAGGCTATTGAGGAAGAATACGCGAAGACCGAGACTCCTGTTGTTTCCAATAACAGCGCCCACCGCTGGACACCCGATGTCCCTATGATCATCCCGGAGATCAACCCTGAGCATTCCGGAGTCATCGAATTCCAGAAAAAGCGTCTCGGAACCAGCCGGGGCTTCATCGCTGTCAAGCCCAACTGCTCCATCCAGAGCTATACCCCCGCGCTTGCCGCATGGAAGGAATTCGAGCCCTACCAGGCTCTGGTCTCTACCTACCAGGCAATCTCCGGCGCAGGCAAGACTTTCCGCGACTGGCCCGAGATGAACGGCAACATTATCCCTTATATCGGCGGAGAGGAAGAGAAGAGCGAACGCGAGCCCCTTCGAGTCTTCGGCAGGATCGAAAACGGTGTGATCGTTCCCGCAGACAATCTCACCATCACCAGTCAGTGCATCCGTGTGCCTGTCCTCTACGGCCACACCGCCACTGCATTCGTCAATTTCCGAAAGAAGGCAGACAAAGAGGAACTCATCGAGAAGCTCCGTGCTTTCCGCGGACTTCCCCAGGAACTGCAGCTTCCCAGCGCTCCCGAAAACTTCATTCAGTACCTCGAAGAGGACAACCGTCCCCAGGTCCAGCTGGATGTCAACTACGAGCGCGGCTTCGGTGTCTCCATCGGCAGACTCCGCCCCGACACCCTCTTTGACTGGAAATTCGTGGGTCTTTCCCACAACACTATCCGCGGCGCGGCAGGCGGCGGCGTTCTCTGCGCAGAGCTCCTCAAGGCCACGGGCTATATCAACAGGAAATGATTCCGCCAAGCAGACCATTTCAATCTTAAGGGGAGGTGCGATACGAAGACAGTCTATATTGCGGAAAAACCGAGTGTCGCGCGCGCATTTGCCGCCGCCCTCGGAAAAAATTTCCGTAACTCGGATGGATATATGGAGGCGGATGATACGATCGTCACCTGGTGTGTGGGACACCTCGTTTCCATGTCCTACCCGGATGCCTACGACGCGTCTCTCAAAAAGTGGTCCATGGCGACCATCCCTTTTATTCCATCCAAATATAAATATCAGGTGATCGACGGCGTCAAAAAACAGTTCGGGATCGTCAAACGTATCCTGACTGACCCGCAGGTAGGCACCATCTATATCTGCACCGACTCCGGACGCGAGGGTGAATATATTTACCGCCTTGTTGCCGCTCAGGCAGGCGTGAAGGGCAAAAAAGAGCTCCGCGTCTGGATCGATTCGCAGACAGAAGCGGAGATCCTCCGCGGCATCCGTGAGGCAAAGCCGTCCTCGGCTTATAATAACCTGGGCGCGGCAGCCTATCTGCGCGCGCAGGAAGATTATCTGATGGGCATTAATTTCTCCCGCGCCCTGACTCTGCGCTATAGTGACGCCATGAGCCGGGCGCTGGGGACAGACCACACGACGATCGCGGTAGGCCGGGTCATGACCTGTGTCCTGGGCATGGTCGTCAGACGCGAGCGAGAGATCCGCTCCTTTGTTAAAACACCTTTTTTCCGTATTCAGGCCGTGATTTCCCAGGCCGGCGCGCCGGATGGCTCTCCCTCTTTTACCGCCCAGTGGCAGGTGGATGAGCAGAGTATCTGTTACGGATCGCAGCGTCTTTACAAGGATACCGGTTTTTTGCTGAGAGAAGACGCGGAGAAAATGATCCTTTATCTTGCAGGGAAGGCAGAGGCGGATATTCTTGCAAAAAAAGGATCTGCCGGTCCAGACGGAAGATCTTCAGCAATTCCGGCTCAGGCTTCGTCAGGCAGTGCGGGAACTTCACAGCTTTCCCCACAGCCGCAGCAGTCCGGAAAAGTGATTTCCGGAAATGAGATGTCTGAAGGGCAGCTTTCCCGACAGCCGCAGTCCGTAAAAGAGATGCCCGCAGATCAGCTTCCCCCCCAGGTACGAAACCAAAGCAGTGTGCCGCCGGCTCTTTTTGGCGAGGCTGCCGCAAGCCGCGTCCCTGCTGTTCTGGACAAGATCCAGCGCAAAAAGGAAAAAAAGAATCCTCCTCTTCTCTATAATCTGGCGGAGCTGCAGAACGACTGTTCGCGCTTTTTCAAGATCAGTCCCGACCAGACCCTGGCGGTTGCCCAGGAACTCTATGAGAAGAAGCTCACAACCTACCCCCGTACGGACGCCCGTGTCCTCACCACGGCAGTTGCAAAGGAGATCGGCAAAAACCTGCGCGGGATTTCTACGATCCCTATGTACCGCGATCTTCTTGTTCCGGTCCTGGAGAGCGGATCCTGGAAAAAGATCGGCAAGACCCGTTATACCAACGATAAGGCGGTGACGGACCATTACGCCATCATCCCGACCGGAGAGGGACTGAAGGCTCTGCCTTCCCTGTCCAAACGCTCCAGGGATGTCTACGAACTGATCGTCAGGCGCTTTATTTCCATCTTTTATCCGCCCGCAGTGTATGACAAGGTTTCTCTCATCGTGCGGATCCGCACAGAAGCCTTCACGGCCTCTCTCCGCACCTGCGTGGAACGCGGTTATCTGGATGCTCTGGACTATTCTTTTTTCAGGAAAAAGGACGCCGGGACTGGCCGGCAGCAAGATGGTCCGGAGAGCGCGGAAACAGCACAGACAGCGCAGATCGTGCAGAAGACAGAAAACGCGGGAAAAGAACAAGAGGGAAATGAAGCCGCAGACCAGGGGGCTGACAGCACTTCGGAAGAGTTGTCAGTGCCTGAATTTCTGAAGACAGCCCGCAAGGGGACAAAGCTTCAGGCAGGCCCCTTCTCCATCCGCGAGGGGGAGACAGCGCCTCCCAAGCGCTATACCTCCGGCAGTATGATCCTGGCTATGGAAAATGCCGGCCAGCTGATTGAAGAGGAAGAACTTCGGGAGCAGATCCGCGGCAGCGGGATCGGTACCAGCGCGACCCGGGCAGAGATCCTGAAAAAGCTCTTTAATAATGATTATCTGCGTCTGAACAATAAGACGCAGGTGATCACCCCTTCGCAGACCGGGGAGATGATCTTTGATACCTGCAGCTGTGCTCTGAAGCCGCTTCTGGATCCCCGCCTCACGGCAAGCTGGGAGCTGGGCCTTACCCAGGTCGCAGAAGGGACAGTCACGAGCCAGGAGTACACCGATAAGCTCAACAGTTTTATTGCCCGCAGGACCAATTATATCAAGGAGACCGATTTCCATCGGTATCTGGTCCCTCTGTATTCACAGGATGCTTCACTGTATCCTGAAAAAACCGTAACCAGGAAAAAAAGGACTTCTTCGAAAAAATCGAAGAAACCCTCTGCCGGAACCAGAAAAAAATAATCGATTGTGTTGTGTAAACTGTGCATATCCAGAAGTATTGATAAGGAGGAAAAAATGCAGCTTACAGATTTTACAAATGATAAGATTTTTGATCTCAATGAGACCATCGCGGCGGAACTTTTTACCCAGACAACCTATGCATGGGAAGTGCTTCCCATGATCAGCGATTTTATCCGCAAGATCGGACCCACACTTCCGGCAGACCGTTTCGAGCAGAAGGGAGAGGATATCTGGGTAGCCAAATCCGCAACCGTTTTTGACAGCGCCTACATCGGCGGCCCCTGCATCATCGATGAGGATGCGACCATCCGCCAGTGCGCCTTCATCCGCGGCAGCGCGATCGTCGGCAAGGGCACGACCGTCGGCAATTCCACTGAGCTCAAGAACGTGATCCTCTTCAACAAGGTCGAGGTTCCCCACTACAATTATGTCGGCGACAGTGTTCTGGGATTCCATGCCCATATGGGTGCAGGTTCTATCACCTCCAACGTCAAGGCGGACAAGAAGAACATCATGATCCACTGCGACGGAACACACACTGCAACCGGTCTCAGAAAGATCGGCGCGATCCTGGGTGACTGGGTGGATGTCGGCTGCAATTCTGTTCTCAATCCCGGAAGCGTTGTCGGTCCTCATACCAACATCTATCCGCTCTCCATGATCCGCGGAGTCGTTCCTGCATGGCATGTCTATAAGGACAAAGACCATGTTGTGGAGAAAATCGCCGACTGACAGTGTTTTCACTTTCCGAACAGGAGATCATAACCATCAAAATGGGAGAATTTCAATCTGTCCTGTCTTTTGCAGGCCTCCTTGCCGCGTTTATTATTGTCACACTTATGCTGGGTATGCAGGAGCGGAAGAGGAGCAGAAGTAAACTCATCCGCTCTCTGCGCGAGGGCTTCGGAAGACCATCCTCCAAAAAGACGTCTCCGGAGCGTTACGCCCAGATCCCGCAGTATTACCTGCATCACAGGCAGGATCATCAAATCGATGACATCACATGGAATGATCTGGACATGGATCAGCTGTTCCGTGTGATGGATTCCACCTGCAGTGCTTCAGGAGAGGAATATCTGTATTATCTTCTGCGGACACCCTCTCTTCAGGCACAGGATCTTGCGTTTTCACAGGAGCAGTATGACTGGATGGCGGACGATTCCAACGCTGACGCCAGGATCGGGCTGCAGGAGATCCTCTCAAAACTGGGACACGCAGGGCGCTATTCACTCTACGATTACATCGACTTTACGACAGCTCTGGGGGAGCGCAGAAACCTTCCCCACTATATAGCTGCCGCTGCGCCTTTTGCCGCCTTCGGCCTGATGTTCCTGCACACGGGATTCGGCCTGATCGCGCTTTTGATCGTCTTTGCCTTTAACCTGCACACGTATTTTAAGGAAAAAGCGGTCATTGCGCCCTATTTTCAGGTTTTTAATTATATCCTGCGTCTCCTTGACTGTGCGAAGGCTCTGGAGAAGGAGAACTGCCCTGCAATCCTGGAGGAGACCCGGCAGATTCCCGCCATGCTCAAGGCTTTTTCGTCCTTCCGCAGGGGATCTTCCCTGCTCCTTGGCAGTGCGGGAGCGGATTCCGATCCCTTCGGGTTCATCATGGAATATGTGAGGATCCTCTTTCACCTGGATCTGATCAAATTCAACAATATGCTGGGACAGATGCGCGGCAGACAGCAGGAGATCGATGCGCTTCTGACCATTACCGGACGGATCGACGCCTGTATCAGCATTGCTTCCTGGCGCCGGACCCTGCCGGTGTATGCAGTTCCGGTATTGCAAAAGGACTCCGCATTTTCCGCACAGGATCTTTATCATCCACTGCTTGAAGAAGCAGTCCCCAACAGTATCGAGGCCGACCGCCCCGTGCTTCTGACAGGATCCAATGCCTCCGGAAAATCAACCTTCCTCAAGGCCGCGGCCCTGTGTGCCCTGCTGTCACAGACAGTCGGGATCGCTCCTGCAGGGAGCTATAGCGGCAGCTGCTACCGTATTTATACCTCGATGGCCCTCAGGGACAGCCTGCAGGACGGAGAGAGCTATTTCATCGTGGAGATCAAGTCTCTTGGCAGGATCCTTGACGCGGCTTCGCAGAATAGATCTGATACGTCTGATATATCTGCGGAAAGGCAGGATGGTACAGCTGCTCCGGTTCTGTGCTGCATCGACGAGGTGCTGCGGGGGACCAATACGGTGGAACGCATCGCTGCTTCGGCAGAGATCCTGCGCTGTTTTGCCCTGACCGGGACTCTCTGCTTTGCGGCAACACATGATCTGGAACTGACAGGACTTTTGAGCGATGTCTACGATAACTTCCATTTCAGCGAGGAGATCGTAGACGGTGATGTCCGCTTTTCCTACAGACTGATCAGCGGTCCCTCCACTTCCTGCAATGCCATCGCCCTTCTGGGTTCCCTGGGCTATGATCCTGCGATCGTTGAGAAGGCGCGTGAGCGCGCGGACAGATTCCTCAAGGAGGGGGCATGGAACACTGCCATGGAGTAAATATATGAAAGTAGTTATTTTTACTGACGGTGCCGCCCGCGGCAATCCGGACGGACCGGGCGGATACGGCGCAGTCATCAGGATCCGCAATGAAAAAGGCGGGATCCTCGAGAAAGAACTCAGCGGCGGCTATCCCCACACGACCAATAACCGAATGGAACTCATGGGTGTCATCGCCGCACTGGAGGAGATCGGGCGTCTGGGAGAACCCTGTGAGGGATTGATCTATTCGGATTCCAGATATGTAGTAGATGCCTTTTTAAAGAACTGGATCACCAACTGGAAAAAGAACGGATGGGTCACAGCCTCCAAAACACCGGTAAAAAACCAGGATCTGTGGATGCGCCTTCTTGATGCGATCGCCCCCCACAGGATGAGCTTCCGCTGGGTCAAGGGGCATGCCGATCATCCGGAAAACGAGCGTTGCGACAGGCTTGCAACTTCCGCCGCCGACAAGATCGGCCGGAGTCTTGACGACACGGTGCAGCCTTTTACACAGGCTTCCGAATGGATCAGCCTCACAAGAGCAGGAGACGATGCAGCCGCTGCAGGCGATCCTGCTGCTGTATCCTCCGATGTTGTAAGTAATGATCCGGCATTAAAAACTGCCCGCAGTTCCCTTACGTCAGCAAAAGCGGCAGACAGACCTGCCAGGACAGCAGCTTCTTCCGCCATCCCGGTACCGCCGGCAGATCCCTCTTTCGGCCAGGAACCGCCGCAGACCATCCGGATCCGCTACCTCAGCGACAAGATTGAAAAGCTGCAGCCGCCGACCAACAGCGCCAACTGGATCGATCTTCGCGCAGCAGAGGATGTAGAACTCAAAAAAGGTGACTTCCGCCTGATCAGCCTGGGCGTTGCCATGAAGCTTCCCGAGGGCTATGAGGCCCATATTGTTCCCCGCAGCAGCACTTACAAGAATTTCGGGATCATCCAGGCCAACCACCACGGTGTTGTCGACAATGCCTACTGCGGAGACGGAGATTTATGGAGAATGCCCGTCATTGCCATGCGGGATACGCAGATCCATGTGAACGACAGAATCTGCCAGTTCCGCATCGAGCGCCGCCAGCCGGATATCATTTTTGAAGAGGTCGATCATCTGGACAGCGAAGACCGCGGCGGATTCGGGTCCACCGGCGTACAGTAAGGGGTCTGCGCCCTGACAGAGGCAGGACTCATGAATGAAGGAACGCAATGAAGAACGCGATGAAGCAACGTAATTAAAGGAGCGCAAATGAAGAAACGTAAATGAAGGAGAGCAGAACACCGCCTTCTTCCGCTGCCTTTTTTATCGGAGATTCATCGAAGATACTGTTAACTTTGCACATACATTTACATAGACAATTGGAGCACACTTATGAAAATCAGAACCAGATACGCCCCCAGCCCTACAGGCCGCATGCATGTCGGAAACCTGCGCACAGCGCTTTATGCTTATCTCATCGCAAAACATGAGGGAGGTGATTTTATCCTCCGCATTGAAGACACAGACCAGGTCCGTCAGGTCGAAGGTGCCGTTGATATTATCAACCGCACACTGGAAGAGACCAGACTGATTCCCGACGAGAGCCCCGACAAGGACGGCGGTGTCGGCCCTTATGTCCAGAGTGAGCGTGTAGCTGCCGGTATTTATAAAAAATACGCAGAGGAGCTGATCTCAAAGGGCGAGGCATATTACTGCTTCTGCACACCGGAGCGTCTGTCCACCCTGACACAGACCATCGA
>ODAI013735301.1_pt1 | contig 21151 bp, 21 predicted proteins | sample 1539321 | NCBI WGS metagenome assembly ODAI01 (sample SAMN02144231, study PRJEB22623) | gut metagenome | biome: sheep rumen | host: Ovis aries | place: New Zealand | reverse complement strand
TTTGTTGTCATACTATTTCTGCGGAGAGAGCGGGATTCGAACCCGCGGTACCCTTTTGGAGTACACACACTTTCCAGGCGTGCTCCTTAAACCACTCGGACATCTCTCCTATCGGTTTCTCGCCTCTGCCTACCCCTCGAAATCGTTGCCAAAAGTACATATTTTTTCAATTGGACAAACAAATATTTTGTGTTTTTTCTTCAACAAAATTTACAAACCGCTGAATGATAGGCTCAAACGGTCATCTCGCCACGGATGGAAATTTGCAACAATTCTCTGATTTTTTCTGTTTCGAGGCCTTCGCCGACGAGATACATGAGCTTGGTGACGGCGGCTTCGGTGGTCAAATCGTGCCCACTGACCACGCCGATGCGGGCCATGTCGAGGCTGGTTTCGTAGCGTCCCATCTCCACGCTGCCGCCTTTGCATTGGGTTATGTTCAAGATTATCAGTCCGTTATCTATGGCTTGCTTGAGTGCGTCGAGGAACCACGGGGCTGTGGTGGCGTTGCCCGATCCGAAAGTCTCCAGCACCATTGCCTTCAGGCCCGGGGTCTGCATGGCGTGGCGCACGAAGTCCTCCGAAATGCCTGGGAAGAGCTTCAAGATGCCCACGTTGCGGTCGAAGTTGGTGTGCACCTTCAGTCGCTTGAAGTTGGGCTTCAGGATGCGTTCCTTGTTGTATTTGATGTGTACGCCCACGTCGGCCAAGTTGGGATAGTTGGTCGAGGCGAAGGCATTGAAGTTCTCGGCGTTGAACTTGGTGGCGCGATTGCCACGCAGCAGCTGGTCTTGGAAGAAGATGCACACTTCGGGCACTATGGCGGTGTCGTCTTCCTTGGCGGCGGCAATCTCGATGGCGGCGAGGAAGTTCTCGCGTCCGTCGGTGCGCACCACACCCATCGGAAGCTGCGAGCCGGTGAGGACGACGGGTTTGTTGAGGTTTTCGAGCATGAAGCTCAGCGCGGAGGCGGTGTAGGCCATCGTGTCGGAGCCGTGGAGCACCACGAAGCCGTCGTAATGCTCATACTCCTCCCCTATCTTCGTGGCGAGGCGTGCCCAAAAACCTGGCGACATGTTCGACGAGTCGATGAGCGGGTCGAAGCTGTAGAAGTCGATCTGGTAGCCGAAGTTCTTCAGCACGGGAAGGTGGGCGTAGATATTGTCGAAGTCGAAAGGCACGAGGGCACCCGTCTTGGGGTCTTGCATCATGCCGATGGTGCCGCCTGTGTAGAGCACGAGGATGGAGGTTTCTTCTTGTTGGGTCATTGGTGTTCAGTTTTCATCTGTGGTTGTTGCCGTAGGTCGCGACCTACGGTTACGCTCGGTTGAGCCCCTACGGGGCTATTGTGAATAGTTTTAATGCGTTGTCTGTGGTTATTCTTGCCATTTCTTCTGTCGTGACGTCCAGCATTTCCGCGATGTGCTGTGCCGTGGCCACCATGAAGGCGGGTTCGTTGCGCTTGCCGCGATGGGGCACAGGCGCGAGATAGGGCGCGTCGGTTTCCAAAACGATGCGGTCGGGCGGAATATTGTGCAGGAAGTCGCGCACGCCGCAGTTTTTGTAGGTCACAACGCCGCCCAAGCCCAAATGGAAGCCGAGGGCGAGGTAGGCCTTGGCCTCGTCTTCGGTGCCGGTGAAGCAGTGCATGACGCCGTGCAAACGCCCGTCCTGGTGTTTCTCGAGGAGCTTTGTCATCATGCCGAAGGCGTTGCGGCAGTGGATGGAAAGCGGCAGGCCGAGTTGCTTGGCCCAGTCCAATTGCGTTTCGAAGGCGTCAAGTTGCTGCCGCTCAAAGGTCGTGTCCCAATAGAAATCGAGGCCCACTTCGCCTATACCTATATATATACCGCGCTCCAGTTCCGCTTCCATCAAGGCCAGAACCGCTTTGTAGTCTTCCTTGACCTCTTCGGGCTGCAAGCCCATCATCACGCGGGTGCAGTCAGGGAATTGCCCGTGCAATTCGAGCATCGGCGCAATGGTGGAAGCATCCACGTTGGGCAGGAGCATCATTTTGACACCAGCATCCAATGCACGTTGCATGACCTCGCTTCTATCAAGACTGAACTGATGGTCGTAGATGTGGGTGTGAGTATCTATTAAATTCATCTTCTATTCTTATTTCGTATCAAAATGCTGATATTCAAAACTTTCCGATTACAAATCTGAAAGAACCCCAAATTGTGTTTCATCAAAAAATCTTCCACCAAGTTTTGGACTTTTCCACCTTTTCTCTCATCACGAACCACCTTTCCAACAATTCTTCATACTCCTTATCAGAAACCGAGACTGGTTCATCAATGTATATCCTAGATTTTTTATTCGGTTTATCAGGATTATATTTTACCCTATAAGTGCCTCCAACAACAGCTTTTGTGAATTGTTCCTTTTCTCCATACGGAAGAGAACACGTCCCATCCAAAATGGTATCGTCAATAAAGAAAGAATAGTTAATTACATAAGGATCATTACCACCAAAAAAACGAGAACGAACAGAATAAGTACGTGTTACCATTCCAACAGTTGCTTCACCTGTCGTCAAAAGCACTTCTTTTTCTTTTCGAAGTAAAAAAGTACAAACCGATGCAACAAGAGTACCGCAAACAAACAACACAATGCCTGTGATGATAATCTTTCTCTTTTTTGTTATCATGATGATTTTAATACAAGAAATTGTCGTAAGGATACCGAATCGCGTGCATATCGCGAATCTCCTTATAAAGCAAATCGCGGAATTCCTGGTAGTTGTCACGGTTCTTGGCGGAGATGAAGATGCAGTTGTCGTTCATCTTGGCCATCCAGGTCTTTTTCAGCTCGTCGTAGGAGACGTTGCGCTTGGTGGGCGGCGTCAGGTCGTCGGGGGCCTTCTCCTCCCAAGTGTAGGCGTCGGTCTTGTTGAAGACGACGATGGTCTTCTTGTCGGCGCAGCCGAGTTCGGCCAAGGTTTGGTTCACCACCTCCATCTGCGCCTCGAAGTCGGGGTGCGAGATGTCGACCACATGGAGCAGGATGTCCGATTCGCGCACCTCGTCCAACGTCGACTTGAACGACTCCACAAGATGGTGCGGCAGCTTGCGGATAAACCCCACAGTGTCAGACAAGAGGAACGGCAGATTCTCCACCACCACCTTGCGCACCGTGGTGTCCAAAGTGGCAAATAACTTGTTCTCCGTGTACACCTCCGACTTGCTCAGCAGGTTCATGATTGTGGACTTGCCCACGTTGGTATAACCGACGAGGGCCACGCGCACAAGCTTGCCACGGTTCTTGCGCTGCACGGTCTTCTGCATGTCGATGTCCTTCAGTTTTGCCTTCAGCAAGGCGATGCGCTCGGTGATCAAGCGGCGGTCGGTCTCGATTTGGGTCTCGCCCGGGCCGCGCATACCGATGCCGCCTCGTTGCCGTTCCAAGTGAGTCCACATGCGGGTCAAGCGGGGCAAAAGGTATTGGTATTGTGCCAGTTCCACCTGCGCCTTGGCGTGTGCCGTGTGGGCATTGGAGGCGAAGATGTCCAAAATCAAGCTCGTGCGGTCGAGCACGCGGCATTCCAAGGCCTGCTCCATGTTGCGGGCTTGGGTCGCGCTCAGCTCGTCGTCGACGACGGCCAATTTGATGTCCTCCGCCTTGATGTACTGGTGGATTTCCTCCAACTTGCCCGAGCCGAGATAGGTCACGCTGCTCGGTCGGTCCATGGCCTGCACGAAACGCGCCACAGGCACGCCGCCCGCCGTTTCAAGTAAGAAGGCCAGTTCGTCCAAGTATTCCTCGGTGCGCTCGCGGCCTTGTTTCTTCGAGGCCACGGCAATCAGCACTGCCCTTTCCGGGATTTTTTCGTAGGTTATGAAGTCGCCCATTCCTTTTCAGTTGTTCAGTTATCAGTTGTTCAGTTATCAGTTATCACACGCATTTCAACTGAACAACTGCAAACTTCAAACTACAAACTAATAAACTCTAAATCCAATAATCTTTCTCACTTCATTCAGCGTCTTCGCTGCGCTCTCGCGGGCCTTTTCGGCACCCATACGGGCGACGCGGTCGAGGCGTTCTGTGTCGGACGAGAACTCGTTGATGCGCTCGCGGATGGGCGCGACGGTCTTTTCCAAGTCCTCGGCCAACTGCTTCTTCATGTCGCCATAGCGGATGGAGCAGTCGTTCCACTTCTCGTCGAAGTATTTCACCGTCTCCGGCTCGCTGACGATGTTCATCATCGTGAAGAGGTTCTGGATCACCTCCGGCTTGGGGCTGTTAGGCTCGGTCGGTCCGCTGTCGGTGACGGCACGCATCACTTTCTTGCGCATGGTCTTCTCGTCCTCGAAGAGGTAGATGCAGTTGCCGTCGCTCTTGCCCATCTTGCCGCTGCCGTCCAATCCCGGCACCTTGATGGCGTCGCCGCCGAAGTAGTAGTTTTGCGGCTCGGGGAAAAACTCGATGCCATAGATGTTGTTGAACCTACGGGCGCACTTGCGGGCCATCTCCATGTTCTGCTCCTGGTCCTTACCCACGGGCACCCATTTGGCGCGGTGTTGCAGGATGTCGGCGGCCATCAGCGTGGGATAGGTGAACAAGCCGGCGTTCACGTTGTCGGGCTGCTGGCGGGCCTTTTCCTTGAAAGTGGTCACACGACCGAGCTCGCCGATGTAGGCGTTCATGTTGAGGTAGAGATACAGCTCTATCGTCTCTGGCACATCGCTTTGGATGTAGATCGTGGCCTTTTCAGGGTCGATGCCGCAGGCGAGGTATTCGGCCAAGATGGTTCGTGCCGATTTCTGTATGTTTTCGGGCTTGGGGTGCGTGGTCAGCGAGTGCCAGTCGGCGATGAAGAAATAGCAGTTGTAGTCTTCCTGCATCTTCACGAAGCTGCGCACGGCGCCGTAATAGTTGCCGAGATGGAGGTTTCCAGTGGGGCGAATGCCGCTTAAAACGATGTCTTTCATCAGTTATCAGTTATCAATTATCAGTTGTCAGTTAATTTATTCAACAATAAACTTTTGGCTCACTCCATTATATTCATAAATATAGATGCCAGGCGCATAGAAACTCACATTGAGATGGATCCTGTCGGCATCAGGCGAAAGCTTCTTGGTGTCCACCAAACGACCTTGTGAATCATATACATGCATCTCGGTTGATTTTCCATCCAATGTGTAGGGCAGTGCAATCATAAACCTGGCGGGGTTCGGATAAGGATTTTGTCGGGTGATGACCATCTCTTCTGCCGAAAGATTGCCTTGGGTGGCATATATTTCAAGGCTGTTATTATCGCTGAAATCAAGCACATCGAATCTTAATTCATCGCCCACCCTATAAACTCCATTCAGCAAATATCCATCTTCACAAAACAGGATTTCGCCGTCTTCGTTTATGAAAACCGTTTTGGTGGGGATACCACCGCTATACTTTGACATGACACATAGGCCAATCTCTATCTTGTCGTCAGTGTTGAACAAATGCTTTCCTGCAATGACCACATCGAAACCCGTATAACTGGTAATCCAGGACCCATTCAAAGTGAAGGGAATCTCTTTCGTTAATTCAAAATTCGCATCATAAACTAAAAAACCCCTTAAAGCACCATTATCATCATTGCCATCATATTCAGCAAGAATATATGACACTTCGGGTAAGACCTCACAAACATATTCGCGAATTGATTGTTGGAAAACGGGCTGAATGTCAGATCCAAGATTGGCGAAAGAATGCAACAAAGTGGCTTGGGAAAATGAAGTCAAGGTTGCAAGTACGATAACTAAAGTCAAAATCATTTTTTTCATTGTTCAGATTGCCAGTTATATCCCGTCGGCCCATCGGTTTTTAGTCGCTGTTTGTAAATTTGTTGGCGGCAAAAGTAATAAAAAACCCGCTTGGGTGAAGCGGGTTTTCTGGTTTTTTTGTGTCAGCAACTTCAGATTTTGATGTCGTCGCCGTTGGCGTTCTGGAAGTTGTACTGCAGCATGTGGAAGTCGCCCATGCACTGTATTTTGAAGGGCTTGCCGTATTTTTTCTTCCACTTGTAATGAATCGAAAACAGTCCTTTGGTGAGGTAGGCGTAGATGAAAGGGTGCACCTGCAAGGTGAGGTTGCTTTCGTTTTGGTCCACGAGCAGGTACTTGAGGTTGTTTTCGATTTCGTCGATGAACAGGATGGCTGGTCGGATTTTGCCTTCTCCAGCGCACACGGGGCATTTTTCCTGCACTTGCACTTCGGTTTCGGGTCGCACGCGGTGACGTGTGATTTGGATGAGCCCGAACTTGGTGGCAGGCAGGATGTTGTGTTTGGCGCGGTCGTTTTTCATGGCATTAACGAGTGCGTCGTACAGTATTTTTCTGTTCTTTGCCTCGTGCAGGTCGATGAAGTCAACGATGATGATGCCGCCCATGTCGCGCAGGCGCAGCTGTCGTGCGATTTCCTTTGCGGCTTCGATATTGACGGCCAAGGCGTTTTCTTCTGGAGTGTTGTCCTTGTTCAATCGGTGGCCGCTGTTCACGTCGATGACGTGCATGGCCTCGGTGTGTTCGATGACGAGATAGACACCGTTTCTGATGGAGACGATCTTACCGAAAAAGCCTTTGATCTGCTTGGCAACGTTGAAATGGTCGAAGATGGGTTCCTTGCCAGTGTAAAGTTGCACAATTTCGGCCTTTTGCGGGGCGATGGTCTGGATGTAACTCCTGATTTCTTCATAAAGTGATTCGTCGTTCACATGGATGTTGTTGAACGACTCGTTCAGCAAGTCGCGCAGCATGACGGAGGTTTGGTCCATCTCACTGACCATCCTTCCGAAGGTGGTCATTTTCTTCATTTCGATGGTGCACTGCTCCCATTTCGCCACGAGCGAGCGGAGGTCGGCGTCGAGTTCGGCCACTTTCTTGCCTTCTGCGACGGTACGGATGATGACGCCGTAGTTGGCTGGCCTGATGCTTTGGATGAGGCGGCGCAGGCGCGACCGTTCCTCATTGCTGCGGATTTTCTGGGATACCGAGATGCGGTTGGAGAAGGGCACGAGGACGAGATAGCGTCCGGCGAAGGAAATCTCGGCCGTGATGCGCGGTCCCTTGGTGGAGATGGGTTCCTTGGCTATCTGCACGGGCAGCAGTTCGCCCACCGTCAGGTAGTCTGCTATTTTGCCGTTCTTCGGCACTTCGGCCTCAAGCCTAAAGTCGGCCATAGGCACCTCTTCCCTGCTCGAAATCACCATGTTGCGGTATTTCAGCAGGGAACGGGCCTGAAGTCCGAGGTCGAGATAATGCAGGAAAGCCTCCTTGTGGTAGCCCACATCGACGAAAGCCGCGTTGAGGCCGGGAAGGATTTTCTTGACCCGCCCGAGATACACGTCTCCGACTGCAAACTGGTTGTTGGTCTTCTCTTTGTGAAGTTCGACAAGAACGTTGTCCTCCAACAGAGCAATGTCAACCTCCGAAGCGTGCGAATGGATGACCAAGTCGCGCATCACTCCCGTCTGTTCCGTCTGTGCTACGGATTCTTTTTTCTCTTCTGACATGGTGATAAAGCTTTAGGGGTTAACAAATTGTTTGATAAAACAATAACACAACACTGGTTCACAATGCTGTGTTATTGTTCTTTCGACTTCAAAGAAGATTATTTCTTCTTGTGTCTGTCCTTTCTCAAGCGTTTTTTGCGCTTGTGCGTTGACATCTTGTGTCTTTTGTGTTTCTTACCGTTTGGCATAGTATTGGGTTTTTTGTGGATTCTTACTTAACGGCGTTCATGAAAGTCTTGGCGGGCTTGAAAGCCGGAATCTTATGGGCCGGAATGGTGATGGCGATATTCTTGCCAATGTTGCGGCCAGTCTTTTCTGCTCTTGTCTTGATGATGAAGCTGCCAAAGCCTCTGAGATAAACGTTCTCACCCTTGGCCATGGCGTTCTTGACAACTTCCATGAAGTTTTCAACCACGTTCTGGACAGCACCTTTCTCAATGCCAGTCTTGTTGGCGATTTCAGCCACGATTTCTGCTTTAGTCATTTTTTTTCCTATTTTTAATGGTTAGAATTTGTGTTTGTTGTAAATTTGCGGCAAAGGTAAGAACATTTTCGATACGGTGAGCCATTTTTTTGTTCTTTTTTCATCTAACAAGTTATAAACATGATTGTTGAGCCAAATCCCATGCACATAATCCTCGCGAATTGGTATGCCCAAAACCGCCGCGACCTGCCGTGGCGCCACCATCCCAGCCATTATCAGGTGTGGATCTCGGAGGTGATTCTGCACCAAACCAGGGTCATCCAGGGACTTGAATATTATCAGCGTTTCGTCGGGAAATGGCCTTCGGTGGCCGAACTCGCATCGGCCTCCGAGGAAGAGGTGCTGAAGATGTGGCAGGGATTGGGATATTACTCCCGCGCCCGCAACTTGCATCATTGCGCCAAGCAAGTGGTGGAACAATATGGCGGAATGTTTCCCGCTGATTTTGAAAAACTTAGACAACTGAGAGGCATCGGCGACTACACCGCTTCCGCCATCGCCTCCATCGCCTTCAACCTGCCCCACGCCGTGGTCGATGGCAACGTGTACAGGGTGCTTGCACGCTTGTTCGACATCGACACTCCTATTAATAATAATAAGGGACAAAAGCAGTTCGCACAACTCGCCGATGCACTGCTCGACCGGAAGCAACCTGGCCTTTACAACCAAGCACTGATGGAATTTGGTGCCCTGCACTGCACACCCCAAAAACCAAATTGCCTTCTCTGCCCCTTGCAATCGCAATGCCTTGCCTTTGGTCGGCAAACCGTCATGCAACGTCCCGTGAAAACAGCCAAAACCAAAATCGAGACACGCTACCTCAACTACCTGGTTTTCAAATATGAGGACAACATCTATCTCCGCAAGCGCAGCGACAAAGGCATTTGGCGCAACCTTTACGACTTCCCTTGCATCGAAAGCGAAAAAAACATGAGCGTTGAAGAGGTTCTATCTTCAAAAGAATTTACACAAATCACTGGAAACAAACCATTTACAATAAGCAACACCTCCCACGTTTTCACCCACAAACTCACACACCGCACACTCATCGCGCAGTTCATCGAAATAAAACTTTCACAAGAATTGCCGCCAATTGAAACAAAAGATATATTTTTGAGCCCTGAAAAGGACTTGGGGCACTACCCCATTCCTCGTCTAATCGACTTATACTTAAACACTTAACCCAAAAACAACTCAAAATTATGGCAAGTTTGAACAAAGTCATCCTCATCGGTCGCCTCGGAAAAACCCCCGAAGTCACCACTTTTGAAAACGGCAACAAGAAAGTCAGTGCCACCTTGGCCACCTCGGAGCGCTACCGCGACCGCGACCAAAACTGGGTGGAACAAACCGACTGGCACAACATCGTGGCATGGAACACCTTGGCCAACGACATCGCCGAAGGCCGCCGCAACTACTCGAAAGGCGACATGATGTATGTGGAAGGCAAACTCCGCACCCGCCAATACACTGACCAACAAGGCACTACACGCTATGTCACCGAAGTCATCGCCGACAAGATGATGCAACTGGCACCCGCACGCCCAGCCACGCAGTCGTCATACGGCCAGCCATACGGCACAACGACAGAACCCGCCCCGACTGGCTACGCTCCGCAAGACACCACCGAAGAAGGCAACGACCTCCCGTTTTGACGGAATCGTGCGACATACGAGAATAAATCGACCCATTTTGTAGCGTCGAATCCATAGATTTCATAATTTTGCCGCGCAAAACATAAAAACAACACGACTTTGGAAACACCCGACCCTGACCCTCTCATAGGATTCATGACCCTTCTCCAATGCGGACTTGATTCGCATAGCTTTTTCACCGGATTTACTGCCAACGCCATCATCGGGATGGTTGTATTGTGCCTGCTCCTCGTTGCCTCGGCATTGATTTCGAGCAGCGAAACAGCGTTTTTCTCGCTCCAGCCCGCCGACATCGACGACATCGAGCAGCGCGACGACGCCAAGAGCAAGCTTGTGCTCAGCCTGCGCGAAAAACCCAAAACACTGTTGGCCACCATCTTGATAGGCAACAACTTCGTCAATGTGACCATCACTTTGCTCGCCACCTATGTCATGAGCCAGATGTTCGACATGGCCAACTATCCCGTGGCAGCCTTTCTCCTGGAAGTTGTGATCGTCACCTCGTTGATATTAATCGTGGGCGAAATCACGCCGAAAATCTTTGCCAGCAACCGCCCCGTGGCCGTGGCACGCTTCATGGCCCGACCGCTGCGTTTCCTCAATGGCCTCTTCAAGCCGCTGAGCAAGTTGTTGGTCAATTCCACTTCGTTCATGGACAAGCACTTGGAGAAGAAAAAAGGCGAAATTTCGATGGAAGACCTCTCCACCGCCGTCGAAATCGCCACCGAGGAATCGACCCCGCCCGAAGAAAAGCAAATGTTGAAAGGCATCGCCTCGTTCAGCGAGAAAGAGGTGAGCGGCGTGATGATTCCTCGCATCGACATCATCGGCGTGGAGCAAGGAATGGAGTTTCTCGACATGCTTGCCATCGTCATAAAGAGCGGATTCTCAAGGATTCCCGTCTATGACGAGACCATGGACAAGGTGACGGGCATACTTTATGTGAAAGACCTCCTCCCCTATCTTGACGCGCAATCCTACGAGTGGCAAAAACTCGTCAGGCCAGCCTTCTTCGTGCCCGAAAACCGCAAGATCAACGACCTGTTCCAAGACTTCCGCGAGAAGAAAATCCACATCGCCATCGTCGTCGATGAATACGGCGGCACGTCGGGACTGATTACGATGGAAGACGTCATCGAGGAGATCGTGGGCGAAATCAACGACGAGTTCGACGAGGCCAACCTTGAGGAACACTACACGAAACTCGACGACGGCAGTTACCTCTTCAAGGCCCAGACCAGCATCGTGGATTTCTGCAAGGTGTTTGGCGTTGATGAAGGCTATTTCGAGCCCATGCAAGGCGAGGCCGACACCCTGGCCGGCTTGATTCTCGAAATCGAAGGGCGCATCCCCGAAATCGGGTTCAAGTTCAACTTCGAGAAGTTCCAAATGGAAATCACCGACGCCGACCCCAAGCGAATCAAGGAAGTTAAAGTCATTTTCGATGAAGAATAAAGTTTCCATATTGCTTGCAGCACTTGCATTGGTTTGCCTCGCCGCCTCGTGCGACCGACAAAAGAACTACTTGCCCAAACCGCGAGGCTACTTCCGCATCGACTTGCCGGAAAAGTCCTACACGATGGTCGATACCCTCGAGAAATACCGTTTCGAGTGCCCCAAATACGCCCTCGTCACCCCCGACCCCTACTCGCCAGACGAGAAGAACTGGGTCAATGTCGAGATGCCGCAGTTCAAAGGCTCCATCCACCTGACACACAAGCCCTTGAATGGCAACCTTGGCGAGTATCTGGAGGACGTTCACACCATGGTAACCAAGCACTTGCAAAAGGCCAACGGCGTGCGCGACAGCCTGATTTCCAACGACGAGCACAAGGTTTACGGCCTCTTCATCGAGATGGACGGCAAGGGTGTGGCCACTCCGATGCAGTTTTACCTCACCGACAGCACGAAGAACTTCGTCAGAGGCGCTCTCTACTTCAACTTCAAGCCCGACAACGACTCAATGCAGCCCGTCATCAACTTTATCAGGCAAGACATTGACCACCTGATTAATACGTTTGAGTGGAAATAAACAGACCTTGTTTATCCGTGCAGAAAACGCAACCGCTCCTCTTCCGAAAACTTTTCGATGGCATAGCGAAGCATTGTGCGCGGCATGGCCGAACATCGCTCTGAAAGCCAGTCTTTCAAGCGTTGTTCGTCGCGTTTTCCTGCTTCGCGCAAGAGCCAGCCGACGGCCTTTTGGAGCAAGTCGTGCAAGGGCGTGGGCTTATCCAAGAAGATGTCGGCAATGGCGTAGGTATCATCCAACTCGCCGTGGCGGACAAATTGCATCGTGCTCACCATCCCAATACGCTGTTCCCAGATGGTTTTGCCGTTGCAGGCAAGGTCATAAAGCAAGGTTCTGTCTTTATCCAAAAGCCAAGTGCCGAGCAGTTCGTAACAACTCAAGTCCACCAAGTCCCAATTGTTAACAAACTCGGTATGTGACAGATAGAAGTCCATGCATTGTTGCCGCAAAGCGATGTCTTTCTTGGCGTGTTTGAAGATTTGCACCAAACAGAGCAGGGCGGCGAGACGCATTTCGTGGTACTCGGAACGGATGCAGGTTTCCAAGTCCTCGAATGAAGTCTCTTTCCAACATTCCTTCACCACCTCGCGGGTCACCGGCACCTTGATTCCAAGGAACTTGTCGCCCTCGCCATATTGTCCTTTGCCCGTCTTGAAAAAACGAGAGAGGCCTGCGACTTGGGCGGGGTCTTGATGGGCTAAGATTTCAGTATATAATTTATTGTCTTTCATAGTCATACAAACTTAATCCTATCGGCCAACTGGAGGAAATAGTCGTTGCTCCAGATGTCAAGTTCGTGAGGGTCGGAAATGAAGTCCACCACGTCCATTTTCACTAATTCAATTTATTCTTTAAGGTACAGAAAAAGAAGTTTTTCTTCCTTTTCTATGCAATTTTTTGCAGTTTTCAGCGATTTTTCTTCTCTCCCAACACACACCACCGCACAAACGGAATCCGCCTCAAAATTTCATAAATCGCGGGCGAGAGCAGCATCACGGCGACGAAAAGAATGGCATACATCATCCACGGGGCCAGCGAAGTATGCACTTTCATTATGTAGCCCAACGAGACAATCACTAAATAATGAACGATATAGATGCCGTAACTGGAGCGTGTCATATAGCCAGCGAAGGCACTCGTGCAGTCAAATTTTGCCTTGAACCAGCCCATCATCGCGAGGCACATCAGCCAGCCGTAGAGGCAATTGAGCGGACTGCCCAAATATTGCGGCGAAGTGTAGTCCTGCCCGAAAGTGGTGACAATCAGCACCGTGCCTGCAACGATGGCACAAGCCATCAGCGGAACCCAGGCTTTTTCCAACTTGTCCTGAACCTCGTCGTGGGCAAATACGAAATATCCCAACAGGAAAGGAACCAAGTAGAAAAACGGCTTATACAAATTCAGAAGGCCGTCCACCGATTCGGGGCGGGGATGCTTGATGAGCGTTTGTTCGCCAACCCAAAACAACACGCCTAAAAGAATGATAACCACATAATTGGCTTTGCCACAAATGGTATAAAACCAATCTTTGCGGTCGATGGCCCGAATGAGCAACAACACCAAACACAGCAACCACAGCACTTGAATAAACCACAGCGGGCCAGTGCCACTGATGGCCCAAATGATGTATTTCGCAAATGCGGGCAATCCGTCGGCCATGTTCTCACCAACGAGCAACGGCTTCATCGAGTTGAAATAGCCCGTCATCCATTGGAACACGAAGAGCCCTATCGTGCCCGGCACCAACAGTTTGCGGGTGCGCGACTTGAACCATTCCCTGCCCGACTGCTTTTGCAGCGCATAACGAGACCCGATGCCCGCCAACAAAAACAGCAAAGGCATGAAAAAAGGATAGAGAACGTACAACACAATGTCTTGATATTGTTTGCATTGCGGATACTCGCCAAAACCGCCTATGCCACCAAACACACCTTTGTTGTTGTAGAAATAAATGACGTGGTAAAACAGCACCAAAAGCACTGTAGCCCAGCGCAAATTGTCAATCCAATGCTTGCGTTTCATGGTCAGTTTCCTCCTAACATTTCATCGATTTTGTCCTGAAAAATCTCGGTTTTCAAGACGGCCATGCCTTTTGAATCGCCAAGCACTAACAAACTGTCGCCAGCTGTGATTCCATAAACCTCGCGGGCTTCCTTGGGGATGACGATTTGTCCGCGCTCGCCCACTTTCACCACACCAAAGATGTACTTTCCATTTTCAGCTTCCATAATGATTTGATTTTTTAGATTAGTATGAATTTTCATATTTCGCTGCAAAAGTATGAAAAACATTCCTTTGTTGGGCTGCATTTTTCATTTTTCCCCGTTTTTTCGCCACTTTTTCAAAGAAAAACCGTATTTTCGCGGCGCGAAAAACTTTTGCGCCGATGTAAAAAGCAGTATTCACTTAAAAAAATAGGGGGAAGGCATTATGATTAACAGCCTGAAAATCGGGAACTTGACCTGGCGTCATCTCAACAACCCAACCGAGGAAGACTTCGAATTCCTCAAAGAACGTTTCCATTTCCACCCCTTGGACATCGAAGACTGCAAATCGGTGAACCAACGCCCGAAAATCGACATTTACGACGATTATTACTTCCTCATCCTGCATTTCCCCAACTTCGACCGTCAGAACAAGTTCGTGAAAATCAAGGAGGTGAAGATTTTCTGGGGCAAAGACTACATCATCTCCATCGAGAAGAACCCTTGGGGCGTGGACGAGCTTTTCGAGGAATACGAGGAACGCATCCACAACGAGGAGGACCTGAACATCAAGACTTCTGACCTGCTGCTCTACCGCATCCTCGAAAAACTGATGACCGAGTCGGTGTATCTGCTGCGCAAGGTCGGCCTCGACGTGGAACTGATCAACCGCGAGCTGCTTCAGGAAAAGCAAGTCAAGATCATCGAGCGCATCAGCGTGACGCGCAAGAACCTCATCCTCATCAACACCATCTTCAAGCCGCAGCTGAGGCTCTTCCACCTCTTCGAGAACGGCAAGGTGACCGGCTTCACCGACGACGTGGAGTACATGGAAGACTACTGGGGCAACATCCTCGACTACCTGCAAAAGGTATGGGACATGACCGAGGACTACGAGGAACTGATTGAAGGCCTCTCCATGACTTTCGACTCGATGCAGACCAACAAGACCAACGAAACGATGAAAATCCTGACCCTCGTTTCGACCATCATCCTGCCTCTGACCTTCATCACGGGCCTATACGGCATGAATGTCGGGCTGCCTTTCCAGGAGAAAGCCTGGGCGTTTTGGGGCATCATGGGATTCATGGCCGTGGTGGCGGCAGGGTTCTATGTTTATTTTAGGCACAAGAAAATGATGTAGTTTAGAGTTTAGAGTTTAGAGTGTAGAGTGTAGAGTTAATTGTTTGGTTATTAAAACTTTATATATGGAAATTTTCGGATATAGAAAACTGATAGCTTATCAAAGGGCAAAGGTAGTGGTAAAGAGGACTTATAAACTCCTGAAAAAGTTTCCGGCTGAAGAACGTTTTGCGATGTGTGACCAACTTCGCAGGGCTTCTGTTTCGATTACTTCCAATATAGCTGAGGGTGTGAATCGTTTTTCGGTGAAAGATAAGGCTCGTTTTATTGAAATTGCTTACGGCTCGTTGATGGAGGTTTCGTCGCAATTTGAGATGGCCGAAGAGTTGAATTACATAAGTCCAGAGGACAGATTGAGCATGGATATCCTTATTGAAGAAGAAGCCCGTTTGCTTTCAGGTTTGCTAAACTTCTACAAACCCTCAACCAACTCCAACCAATAAACACAAAAAACTCTCAACTCTCAACTATTTCACCAAAAGTTTCTCCCGTTTTACCACGGAATTTCCGCACATTAGTTTGACAATGTAGCAACCTTTGGCAAAGCTGTTTGGCAAGGCTATGCTGAGGTCGCCGACGGCGTTGCCTGTGGCTTTCATCAGCGTGTGTCCGCACAGGTCACAAATCGCCACCGCGTCGAAGGCGTTGCAGTTGCCGCTCACACGAAGAGTCTGTCCGACATTAACGGGGTTGGGGAAAAGAAACACCGCTTCTGTGGTCTCCTCAACGGAGGTCCAGTTCGGGTCCCAAATCATGCGGGCGTATTCGGGGTGGTCGACGAAGGGGTTGCGGTTGTGTTGGTAGTCGTCAAAGATGGCGTTGTTGCGGTCGATTTCCTTTTGGCTCACAGGGTCTTGATCGTTCCAGCGGAGCAGCATTTGGATGGCCCACGGCTTGATTTCTGCCTTGTTGGTCATGTCGCTGCTGCCCCAGCCGCCATCTTCGCCGTAATAGCGCACGCTCATGTACATGATGGCGCGGGCGAGGTCGCCTTTGTATTCGTCGATGGGTTCGAAGACGGTTCCCGTGAAGCCAGAAGTCTTGCAAGTGCCTAATTTCGAGCCGTTTTGCGAAGTCCACGAGGCGTTGCGCACCTCGCCGAAGGCATAGTTGCTACGCCGACCGTTCACATAGCCGTCGGTCGGGAAGATGTGGTGCAAGTCGGTGCGCGGCGTGGTTTGCTCGTTGAACCAACTCTGCGGCCACGAGTGTTCGCGGTTGTAGCAGTCGCCCTCGCTATCGTAGTTGCCGCAATTGTCCTGACCGAGATAATAGGTATAGGGCGGCGTGCCACCTGGGCGGTCGGAATACATGTCCCACACCACGCCGTTGCCTTTGTTGTCGGTGCTCCAAAAGGCGTTCAGGATATTGGAATACGAAATGGAGGTATGGCCTTTGATGATGTTGTGCAAGGCCGATTTCAGTTGGTTACCCGTCAAGCCGTTGGCGGAGTTGTAGTAATTGGATGGAGCCTGTGCCGAAACCGCCAGTGCAAACGACAAACCGACAAAAATAGCAACTATCCTTTTCATTTCCAGAATTTTAAATTTTAAACCTTTAGATTAAATCCGTAAACAAATACAAAATCGCGATGACCACCATGAACACCGAAGCCGAAAACTCGATGAAACTCATTTTCTTGATCATGTCGGGGGTGAACTCCTTGCCCACGATGGCCGCAGACCACAAAAAGCCTGCCAAGGCCACCAAAAGGATGTACCAAAAGTCGAAAGGCATGAAACAGAAGCCCATGAGCGACATGAGCAGGGTGTTGAACGCCGCAGTGATGGAAAGCATGATGAAATCCCATTCCTTGCTGACGGTGTAGAGCATCTTGCCTCGTAGTATCCGCATGGAATCGACGAAGAGCTTGACCGTCACCACGAGCATCATAATGAAGACCATGTATGGTGCAAACTCGTCAACAAACAGGTGCGACAACAATTTGCCCAAGTAATAGCCAAGCAAAGCCATCAAGCCCTGCGAGATTCCGAAAACCAGCGGTATCAGGAACTTCAGCGAAGGCTTGTCGCCCCCCCTGACCAACCCCACCGAGCGCGTGGCCACAGGAGCGGTCAGGCAAACGATGTAGAGGATGCTGATGATGATTGAAGCGGTAGTCATAAGGCCGCAAAATTACACAATATTTCCTAATTGCGACTGTTTTGTGACAAAACAATGGTTTTCTTCCGCTTGTGCAAGCCTTTTTCCCGCATTGCAAATGCTGACACTCCCGTGCATCCGAATATTCGGATGCACGGGAGTGTTCGTGTCTCCCGAATTGAAATTCGGGAGAACGGGAGAACGGGAGGCCTCGTTCTCAAGGCGCGGCTCACTTGCCTAGCTTCGCCTCCACTTGTTCCTTGCTGATTTGTTTGGTGCAGAAGAACCAGTCGTAGCAGTGCAGGTCTTTTTCCTCGCCTTCCATGCGCGACTTGGCCACGCCGCACGAGCCAGCGGGAGGAACGATGACTTCCTTGCCGGGACGCCAGTCGGCGGGCAGCGCCACGCCAAAGTTGTCAACGGTTTGAAGCCCGACAAGCACGCGCTTGATCTCGTCGAAGTTGCGCCCAAGCGACAAAGGATAATACATGATGGTGCGAATCCTATTGCTTGGATCGACGAAAAACACCGCGCGCACTGCCGACGTGTTGCTTTCGCCAGGCTGAATCATGCCATAGAGGTTGGCCACTTCCATGGTAATATCGACGATGAGCGGAAACTTCACTTCCATGTTTTTCAATCCGTTCCAGTCGATCTTGTCGTGGATGGTGCGCAACCAAGCGATATGGCTGTGCAGCCCATCAACCGACAATCCAACGAGTTGGCAGTTGAGCTTCTCAAAATCAGCCTGCATGGAGGCAAAAGTCATGAACTCCGACGTGCAAACCGGAGTGAAATCAGCAGGATGGCTGAACAGAATCTTCCATTTTCCCGTATAGTCGCTCGGGAAGTTAATTTCTCCTTGTGTGGTCACCGCCTTGAATTCAGGGGCGAGGTCGCCGATTCTCGGCATTGCATTCACTTGATTTTCCATAGTTGATTGTGTTTGGTTTGTTTTGTTGAATGATTAATTGTTGGTATGTTTTTCGGATGCAAAAATATAGACTGTTTTGATATAGATCAAATTGATTTTGTTTATCTTTGCATCGAAAAAATCTATATCCTATGACATTACAACAGTTGGAATACATTGTGGCCCTTGAGAAATACGGCCAGTTCGTAAAAGCCGCCGAGGCGTGCGGCGTGACGCAACCCACCTTGAGTTCGATGATCCAAAAGCTGGAAGCAGAGCTGAACCTTCAGATTTTTGACCGTAACAGTCATCCTATCGGACTGACGGCGGCGGGCGAGAACGTGGTGAGGCAGGCCAAGGTCATTCTTTATCACGTCAATCAATTGGAGGAAATGGTGCTGAGCGAAAGGCAGATGGAATCGGGCGAGGTAAGGCTTGGTGTCATCCCAACCGTGGCGCCTTACATACTTCCCGGTTTGTTCAAGGCAATCCATAGCCGGCATCCCAACCTCGTCCTACGGGTGACGGAGGCGCGCACCTCGGTTTTGACGGAAAAGATAGAGCGTGCCGAAATCGACATGGCCTTGCTTTCAACACCGCTGAAAAACAACAACTTGCTCGAAATCCCTGTTTATTACGAGAAGTTTTTTGCCTATTTCCCGACGGGCAATCCTTTCCTCGAAAAGGAGCAGGTCCAAATCCACGAATTGCCGATTGACGATCTTTGGGTGCTCCAAGAAGGACATTGCCTCAGGAACCAGGTGCTTAGTTTTTGCGGTCGCCAATCGAAGAAGGCCTCTGTTTATGAAGCCGGAAGCATCGAGACTTTGGTGAGGATCGTCGATGAGAACGGCGGATTCACGGTGATTCCCGCGATGCATGTCGGCTTGCTGTCGCCCGAGCAAAAAGCACGCACCCGAAGCATCGTAAACCCCGAGCCTACAAGGGAGGTTTCGCTTGTGGTGCGTTTCGACTATGTAAGAGAGAGGCTGCTCAATATCTTGGCAGCCTCCGTTCGTGAGATAATTCCCGATGAGATGGTGGACCCCAGGTTGAAGAAGTTCGCCATCAAACTTTGAGTTTGGCTTATTTCAGCAACACGTCCTCAATGATTTGTTTCAGGTCGGCTTTCGCCATGGCGCCTTGGGCCATCTGCGGCTGTCCCGAAACGGGTATGAACAGCATCGTGGGGATGGAACGAATGCCGAAAACGGAAGCCAGTTCCTGCTCGTTCTCGGTATTGACCTTGTAAATTACCACCTTGCCGTCATACTCTTCCGCCAAAGCCTCCAAAGTTGGGGCCAGCATCTTGCACGGACCGCACCAACTCGCATAAAAGTCAACAATGGCAGGCTTGTCGCCTTCATACTTCCACGCGTTGGGGTTCTTCTCGTAGTTGTAAACCTTGGATAAAAAATCCGCTTTTGTCAATTCTTGTGTCTTCATACCCTTTTGATTTTGTTTGTTATCATTGTTTGTTTTAATGGTTGCCGTTTTGCCCTTGATGGCTTCTTGTCCGATGTTCTTTCCCTGCCCGCTGCAACTGAGCACCGATAATGCCAGTGCTACGATGATGAGTGCTTTCTTCATGATGTTTGCGTTTTTTGTGTTTGTTTTGATTTGACGCTGCAAAGATATAACAGTTTTTTCTATTAAAAGCAACGATAAAATCTATTGAAGTATAGATTTTTTGAATAACAAAAACAAAAAAAATCGGGGACACCTAATTACTACCAGGCATCCCCGAAATGCTCATTCTCTTGCAATTGTCACCCCAACCGCTTAAACTGGCAAGTGAAGTGGCGCATCAGCTCGGCTTCCCAAGTGATTTCCAAGCCGCGCTTGATCTCGTTGCGGCGGTCGTACACGTTCTTCAACGCGGCGGCGATCACGTCCATGTGGTTGTTGGTGTACACACGGCGCGGGATGCAGAGACGCACGAAGTCGTTGCCACCGAAGCGGTTCTGGCGCGTGACGGGGTCGCGGTCGGCAAGGACGTAGCCGATTTCGCAGGCGCGGATGCCGGCTTCGAGATAGAGCTCGCAGGTCAAGGTCTGGGCGGGGAACTCTTCCTTGGGGATCTGGGTCAGCACCTTGTCGGCATCGACGAAGATGGCGTGGCCACCGGCGGGACGCTGGTAAGGAATGCCGTACTCGTCGAGCTTGGCGGCGAGGTAGTGCACTTGCTTGATGCGGGTCTCCACCATGTCGAACTCGATGTTCTCTTTCAGACCGACGGCCAAGGCGTCCATGTCGCGGCCGTTCATGCCGCCGTAGGTCAGGAAGCCCTCGAAGGGGATGCAGAACAGCTTGGCGCCTTCGTACCAGTCCTTCTTGTTGGTGGCGATGAAGCCGCCCATGTTGACGAGGCCGTCCTTCTTGGCGCTCATCGTCATCGAGTCGGCATAGCTGAACATCTCGAGGCAGATTTCGCGCAGGGTCTTGTCGGCATAGCCTTCCTCGCGCGTCTTGATGAAGTAGGCGTTCTCGATGAAACGTGCGCTGTCGATGTTGACCGGCACGCCGTATTTGTGGCACAGCTCGCAGGTCTCGCGGATGTTCTTCATGCTCACGGGCTGTCCGCCAACGGTGTTGTTGGTCACGGTGAGCACCATGAAAGGCACGTTGCCCTTGTTCTCTTGCAGCACCTTTTCGAGTTTCTCGAGGCTGACGTTGCCCTTGAAGGGCACTTCAAGCTGGGTGTCGTAGGCCTCGGGCACGGTGACGTCGATGGCGAAGGCCTTGCGGCTCTCAATGTGGCCCTTGGTGGTGTCGAAGTGGGCATTGCCGGGGACGACCATACCGGGCTTCACCAAGTAGCTGAACAGCACATTCTCGGCTGCACGGCCTTGGTGGGTGGGGATGACGTACTCGAAACCAGTGAGTTCGGTGATGGTGTCCTTCATGTGATAGAACGAGCGGGCACCGCCATAGCTCTCGTCGCCCATCATCATGGCGGCCCATTGACGGTCGCTCATGGCACCGGTGCCGCTGTCGGTCAGCAGGTCGATATAGACATAGTCGCTCTTCAGCATGAAGACGTTCTGGTGGGCTTCGTTGAGCCATTTTTCGCGTTGTTCGCGGGTGGATTTCTTAATGGGTTCAACCATCTTGATTTT
>ODAI010426698.1_pt1 | contig 21153 bp, 14 predicted proteins | sample 1539321 | NCBI WGS metagenome assembly ODAI01 (sample SAMN02144231, study PRJEB22623) | gut metagenome | biome: sheep rumen | host: Ovis aries | place: New Zealand | reverse complement strand
CACTGTACACTGTACACTAATTTCTGTCATGTCAGAAAAAATGTGTACTTTTGCATTTGTATTGACAATTTGAAAGATGAAGACTTCTGGACTGAAAAAGATGGCCGTTGTGGCCTTGCTGTTTGCCTGTGTTCCATTAGGGTGGGGGCAGAGTTGGCCCAATCGAAGTGGCGCGGGCTATTATGCCCAAGGGCACATCATGGTGCCGAAGGAGGCTGATAGTATTGAGCTGCGGGCGGCAAGGCTGCTGGCAGATTATTTGGAAGGTTTTGTGGTGGTGCCAGAGCCGGAGCAGAGCGACTCGCTCTATTCCGTGGCCAATCCGCAGTATGGGCATATGCCGCCTGCCGTCTTTGTGGGGCATACCCGCTGGGCTGAGCGGATGCTGCAGCGCAAAGAGGAGGTGCGGGACGACGGTTTCCGCCTGCTGAGCGATGGGCGGGTGGCCGCCATCTATGGCCAAAAGGGCAAGTCTGTCCTCTACGGGGCGGCACGCCTGCTGGAGTTGAAGGGTTTCCGCATGACCCACCACCAGATACCCGACGTGGCCCCCACCATCCTGCCCGGTCTGCCAGTGGTGGACGAGGTGAACAACCCCAGTTTTGCCTACCGCGAGATGTGGTACTACACCCCCCACCACAGCCCTGCCTATGCCGACTGGCACGGACTGCACCGCCGCATCCGTGTGGGCCCAGACGGCCAGTATATCGACGACAAACAGTCCGCCGGGCCTCTCCGTTGGGCCGACGGCATGTATGTACACACCTTCCAAAAACTCATCCCACCGGCCATCTACTTCGACCGCCACCCCGAGTGGTTCTCCCAGATTGGCGGCCAGCGGGTGCGCGACGGCCAGCTCTGCCTCTCCAACCCCCAGGTCCTGGATACCCTCTGCGCCAACCTCGCCACCATGATGCAGCAGCAGCCCGAGGCACAGGTATGGTCGGTGTCGAACAACGACAACTACAACGTCTGCCAATGTCCTCACTGCCGCCACGCCGACTCACTCTACGGTGGGCCGAGCGGCACGCTCATTCACTTCGTCAATCAGGTGGCGCGGCGATTCCCCGACAAGACCATTTCTACCTTGGGCTACCAGTTCACCCGCCGCGCGCCGCAGCCGGTGGGAGGCCATATTGAGAAACCCGACAGCAATGTGAGCATAATGTTCTGTTCCATCGAGTGTGGCCGACAGGAGCCTATTGCCACCGCCGCCTCCGAGGCCTCTTTCCGCAAGGACATGGAGGATTGGGCGGCACTTTGTAGAATTGAGAATGAAGAATTGAGAATTGAGAATGAAGAATTGGGAATTGAGAATGAAGAATTGAGAGTTGAGAATGGGCTGTCGCGCTCTGACGATTCTCAAATTTCAATTCATCAATCTCGATTATATGTCTGGGACTATGTGGTGCAGTTCCGCAATATGTGGGACCCGTTCCCCAACCTGCATGTGCTACAGCCCAACCTCAAGTATTTCCACGACCACGGGGTGCGGTGGATGTTTGAGCAGGGCACCGGGGCCAACAACGTAACGTCGTGGATGGAACTGCGGGAGTATTTGCTGGCCAAGCTGATGTGGAATGTGGAGGCCGACGCCGACTCGCTGATGCATGACTTTTGCCGGCACTATTACGGTTGGGCTGCCCAGCCGGTGGAGGAGTTGTACCGCGAGATGGTGCGTTCGCTGGTGGCCTCGGGTAAGCGGTTGGACATCTACGGCTACCCGATTGATGCTGCCGAGGGCTATCTGGCACCCGCGCAGATAGCCAAGTATCAAGCCCTTATTCGAGCCGCCTACGACAGTCTGGGCCGTTATGACTCTGAGGGCAGGGCGTATTATGCAGATTACGGCCTCTTTACCGATCAAGTGGTGCGCGACCGCATCCGTTTCTTGGAACTCTCCATAGATTACGCCGTACTTGAATTGACCATGGCGGGGGTGCTGCCGATGGACAGCACATTCATTTCTCGTGCAAACAACTTTGTGTGTGACGGCAAACGCTTGGGAATAAACATTCTGCATGAGATGGGGTACACGCTTGACGAATATCGGTCAGATATTGAAAGCTATGTATCAAAATGCTACAAGGCAAATCTGGCAAGAAACTGTTCGGTAACTTTAAAGGCTCAGCCAAAGGAGCAGTATTTCTGTGGTGGAGGTGCCGGGCTTACCGATGGACAGTGTGGTACGCTCGACTACCGCCACGCGTGGCTGGGTTTCTATGGCGACACGCTGGATGCCGTGGTGGACCTCGGCAGACGACAGCGTGTAAATGAGGTGAGGCTGGTTTTTTTCTTCTATCCTCTTTCGTGGATATTTCTGCCCCAACGGGTGGAGTTCTATCTTTCGAACAATGGGCGCGACTGGCAGCTGGCCGACACCCGGTGGCTGGCCAACCCCGAGGTGCTAGCAGTACCACAAATAAAGACCTGCGCCACAAGGGGGCTGAAAAGGCGGGCGCGATATGTGCGGGTGGTGGCAGTGCCATTGGAAACGATACCCACCTGGCATCGTGCCACGGGCAATGCGCCGTGGATTTTCACCGATGAGATTATAGTCCGCTAGATTCGGTTGTGTGAGTCGATGAGGATGGTGACGGGACCGTCGTTGACCAGCGACACCTGCATGTCGGCACCAAATTCACCAGTTTGCACCTCTTTGCCAAATTCGGCGGAGAGGCGGGCGATGAATTTCTCGTATAGGGGGATGGCCACCTCGGGACGCGAGGCATGGATGTAGCTGGGGCGGTTGCCCTTCTTGGTGCTGGCCATGAGGGTGAACTGGCTGACCAGCAGTATGCCACTGTTGGGGACGGCGGTGATGGGAAGGTTCATGACTCCGTCGGCGTCGTCGAAGATGCGCAGGGCCACAATCTTGCGGCATAGCCAGTCGATGTCTTCGTCGCCGTCGGCATCTTCAATGCCCAGCAAAATCATCATGCCGGGTCCGATGGAACTTTTGAGTTGGCCGCCAATGGTGACGGAAGCTTGAGTGCAACGCTGGATGACTATTCGCATGTGATTTATAATTCTGAGTTCTAAATTCTGAATTCTGAGTGGGGCGGCAGCCGTTTCAATTGTGATTTCTGAATTCTGAGTGGCTCCCGCCCTCTCAACTCTCAATTCTCAATTATTGCAAGTTTGGCAAAGGCTAGGAGAAGTGTCTTTTGGCCGATGTTTTCGAAGAAGACGACGGCCTTGCGGTCTTTGCCTGCGCCTTCGACCGAGATGACCTTGCCGATGCCGAACTTGGCGTGTTGGACCTGCATGCCCACCTGAATGGCGTTGATTTCGGCGGGCGACCGCATGGCGGTGGGCCCTTGAGGCAGGGCAGAGGCTTTGGGCTGCAGCTTGCGAGGGCCGGTGCTGCTGCTCTCTTTGCGTTTGAAACTGCGCTCGGTTTCGGGGCTCCATTTCACCCCCTTGATGCCAGAAAAGGCTCGGGGCAGCTCGCCCACTGCCGGAAATTGTTTCTGGGCGCGGGGCATTTCGATATACTGTGGGTCAACTTCCTGCACAAAACGGCTCACCTCCTGTGCCGAGGAGTTGCCGTATTGGTAGCGTGTCATGGCGAAAGAGAGGGTCAGCTGCTGTTCGGCGCGGGTGACGGCGACATAGAAGAGGCGGCGTTCCTCTTCGAGGTCTTCGCGTGAGAAGATGGAGAGCGCGGAAGGGAAGAGATTTTCCTCCATGCCGACGACGAAAACATAGGGGAACTCCAGTCCTTTGGCGGCATGGATGGTCATCATGGACACCTTGTCGGCATCTTTGTCCTCGCCCTTGTCCTCTGAAGTGAGCAGAAGCACCTGCTGCAGGAACATGTCGAGGGTTTTGAACTGGTGGGTGGGAGTGTCGGAATTATCGGAGTTCTCTGATTCTTCGGAGAATTGTTCTTCTTTGTCGCAGAATTCCTGAACGCCGTTGAGCAGTTCCTCGATGTTCTCAATGCGGTTGGGGTTGTCGGGGTCGTCGTCGTTGCGCATGAGGGTAATTATGCCGGATCCAAAGACAATCTGTTTGGCCAGCTGGTAGGCATCAACGCTATGGAGCATGGCGGTGAACCGTTTGATCATCATCATGAACTCGCCTATGCGCTGCATGGTGCCGCTATTGATGCCAAGCCCAAAGGAGGGGAGGTTCTCCATCACTGTCCACAGGGCCACGTCGTTGTCGGCAGCGGCAATGCGTATCTTGTCAATGCTGGTTTGGCCAATGCCGCGGGCGGGGTAATTGATGATGCGCAGGAGCGATTCTTCGTCGTAGTTGTTGATGACCAGGCGCATATAGGCCAGCACGTCTTTAATCTCTTTGCGCCCATAGAAGGAGAGACCTTGGTAGATGCGATAGGGGACGGCATCGCGCCGAAGGGCTTCCTCGATGGCGCGCGACTGAACGTTGGTGCGGTAGAGGATGGCAAAGGATTTGTAGGGGAGGTCCTTTTCGATGTGGGCCTGCTGTATGGCTTGGGACACCTGTCGGCCTTCGTCGCGCTCATCGATGGCACGCAGTAGTTTGATGCGGTTGCCTTGGGCGTTGTCGGTCCATATCTCTTTCTCAATTTGGTCGCGGTTGTTGGCAATAACGGAGTTGGCGGCATTGACGATGACCTTGGTGGAACGGTAGTTCTGTTCGAGTTTGAAGAGGTGAAGGTTGGGGTAGTCGCGCCGGAAGTTGAATATGTTCTGTATGTTGGCACCACGGAAGGCGTAGATGCTCTGCGCGTCGTCGCCCACCACGCAGATGTTCTGAAAGCGGGCGGCCAGCTTCTTGACAATGAGATACTGCGAGTAGTTGGTGTCCTGATACTCATCCACCATGATGTAGCGGAAGCGGTTCTGATATTTCAGCAGCACGTCGGGGAAGTCGCGCAGGAGTATGTTCATATTGAACAGCAAGTCGTCGAAGTCCATGGACATAGAGTTGCGCAACCGCTTGTTGTAGAGCTTGTATATCTCGGCAATGAGGGGCTTGTGGGCATCTTTGTCGGTCTGCTGTATCTCGGGGTTGGAGGCGTAGTCCTCGGGCGAGAGCAAGTTGCTTTTGGCCATAGAGATGCGGCTCAAGACATAGCCGGGGCTGTAGGTCTTGGGGTCGAGGTTGAGGTTTTTGACAATTTGCTTTATGGCAGATTTGCTGTCGTCGTTGTCATAGATGGTGAAGGTGTTGAGGTAGCCCAGTTTGGAGGCCTCGGACCGCAGGATGCGGGCGAAAACGGAATGGAATGTACCCATCCATATGTTGCGGGCTTCGCTGCCTACCAGTTTGATGATACGCTCCTTCATTTCGCCAGCAGCCTTGTTGGTGAAGGTGAGGGCCAGGATGCTCCAAGGGTCGGCTCCCTGCTGAATGAGGTAGGCGATGCGGTGGGTGAGGGTCTTGGTCTTGCCAGAGCCGGCTCCGGCAATAATCATGACGGGTCCTTCGGTGCATTCGACGGCTTGGCGCTGTGAGTCGTTGAGTTGGCTGAGTATGTCTTCTTCTTTGTTCATTGTCGAAAAGATGGTGGTCTATAAGGTTTCAATACTAAGGCCGTAAAGTTTGGCCAGGGCATCGTAGGCGCGGACACTCTGCGATTGGCGGACACTGATGTCCAACTGGCAGTCGAGCTCGAACACCTGATTGCGCGGAGTGAGGTTTTGCTCCTTCAGTATGCGCATGACATCGTTCATCAGGGGGTACTGAAAGTGGAGTCGGTAGGTGACATCTATGGTGCATTCCTTGATGGTGGCATTGGCAATGGCATCGCGGGCGGCGGCCTTATAGGCATTGGCCAGACCGGAGGCCCCCAGCAGTATGCCGCCAAAGTAGCGCACCACCACGATGAGGGTGTTGGTGAGGTCGGCAGAGAGGAGCTGCCCATGGATGGGGCGGCCACCGGTGCCGGAGGGTTCGCCGTCGTCGTTCACACGGTAGGCCTCTTTGGTGGGACCGAGGATATAGGCGTAGCAGTGGTGGCGGGCATCGAAGTAGCGCTTCCGCAGGGCATCCAAATGCTCTTTCACCTCCTCGACCGTTGTGACGGGGAAGGCAAAGGCAAGGAACTTGCTGCCTTTCTCTTTATAGAGACCCTCTGCGGGGGCGGAAATGGTGCGGTAGGTGTCGTCAAACATAGTGCGTGTCAAAAAATTCCCCTTCTAGGCAGCCCCATTGGGTCGCCTAAAAAGCCGTGCAAAGATAAGCAAAAAAAATGACATGGAGAAACTAAAAATCCAACACTCTTGAAAATGCACAGTTGGGCATTCAGAATGACTCGTGGAATAGATGGTGGATGCTTCGTTCATGACCTAAAACGACAAGACCCACACTGTGATAGTCCAGACCTGCGTTCCCATGAATGAGGTTCCTGCACTTCTTCCTATCTTTCTGGGCGATTTCGTCATCGACCATTTCTTGTTGTAAAGGTAAAAACTAAAAAGTGGGCAGCAGCCGTCATTGCACACTATACATTGAAACGCTCCTCCGATTGCGGGGGAGCGTTTCTTTCTGTGGTGAATATTGCGGTTTAGAATTCGGCAGTCTTGGGGGTGCGGGGGAAGGGAATGACGTCGCGGATGTTGGCCATGCCTGTGACGAAGAGCATCAGGCGTTCGAAGCCCAAGCCGAAGCCGGCGTGGGGGCAGGTGCCGTAGCGGCGGGTGTCGAGATACCACCACATGTCTTTCATGGGTATGTTGCGCTCGGTGATGGAGGCCATGAGTTTGTCGTAGTTCTCTTCGCGGACGGAACCACCAATGATTTCGCCAATCTGGGGGAAGAGGACGTCGGTGCCCTGGACAGTCTTGCCGTCGTCGTTCTGCTTCATGTAGAAAGCCTTGATTTCCTTGGGATAGTCAATCATGATGACGGGTTTCTTGAAGTGCTCTTCAACCAGGTAGCGTTCGTGCTCGCTGGCCAGGTCGACACCCCAGTAGACAGGGAACTCGAATTTGCGACCGTTTTTCACAGCCTCTTCCAGAATGCGGATGCCTTCGGTGTAGGGGAGACGGACAAAGTCGGTGTCCACGACACTCTTGAGGCGTTCGATGAGGCCTTTGTCAATCATCTTGTTGAGGAACTCAAGGTCGTCGGCGCAGTGGTCAAGAGCCCAGCGGACACAGTATTTGATGAATTCCTCTTCGAGGGCGGTGAGGTCGTCGAGCTGATAAAAGGCCATTTCGGGCTCGACCATCCAGAACTCGGCCAAGTGGCGCGGGGTGTTGCTGTTCTCGGCACGGAAGGTGGGGCCGAAGGTGTATATCTTGCCAAGGGCGGTGGCTCCCAACTCGCCTTCCAGCTGGCCGCTGACGGTGAGGGCGGTCATCTTGCCAAAGAAGTCTTGCTCGTAGTCGACGCTGCCGTCTTCTTTTCGAGGTGGATTGTCAAGATTGAGTGTGGTCACCTGGAACATCTCGCCGGCGCCTTCGCAGTCGGAGGCGGTGATGAGGGGCGTGTGGAAATAGAAGAAGCCGCGCTCGTGGAAGAAGGTGTGGATGGCATAGGCCATGTTGTGGCGGATGCGGCAGATGGCTCCAAAGGTGTTGGTGCGCAGGCGCAGGTGGCCTATCTCGCGGAGGAATTCCATGGAGTGGCCTTTCTTCTGCAGGGGATAGGTGTTGGGGTCGGCTTCGCCATAGAGGAGGATTTTCTGGGCCTGGATTTCGACACTCTGGCCGGCTCCCTGTGAGTTGACCAGTTTGCCGTCGACACTGATGCAGGCACCGGTGGTGATGCGACGCAGCAGGTCCTCGTCGAAGTTGGCCAGGTCGACCACTATCTGGATATTGTTGATGGTAGAACCGTCGTTAAGGGCTATGAAGGCAACGTTTTTGTTGCCACGCTTGGTACGCACCCAACCTTTGACGTTGATGGTGGTATCAATCAAAGGTTCTACACTTTGGGTGAGGAGTTGTTTGATTTCGATACGTTTCATGATAGTATTTTTTATTTCTTTTTTTTCATGTGAATGCTGCCCATCATCTGGTTCAGTTCGACGTCGGAGACAAATTTGAGAATGCGGTCTTCCTGGTCGCGTCGGCAGATGAGCGTGGTGTTGTCATTGGCGGCCACGATGTAGCCGTCCAACCCCTGCAGCACAAAGGTTTTGTTGGCAGGGATGTGTACGACGGAGTTCCGCACGTCGTAGGTGAAAACGGTGCCGGAGATGATGCTGTTGTTGCTGTCGTCGTGGGGATAGGTGTTGTAGAGGAGGTCCCAGGTCTCAACATCGGACCAAGGGAAAGAGGCCTCAAGGACATATACGTTCTCGGCATGTTCCATGATGCCGAAATCGACCGAGATGGTGTCGCAAAGGGAGTAAATGCGCTCGACGGTGTCGGGCGTGGAGTCGGCCTGAAGGGACAAGATGCTTTTGGCAATATTGGGCAGGAATGTTTGATAGGCTTTGCGCAGGGTTGGAAGGCTCCAGACGAAGATACCTGCATTCCAGAAGAACTCGCCCGTAGAGATGAACTGACGGGCCATTTCAAGAGGGGGTTTCTCGGTGAATGTGATTACCTTGTGGAGGCTTTGTGCGTTGGGCAGTGCGGGCGATTCGTTGAACTGTATGTAGCCGTACTTGGTTTTGGGGTCAGTGGGACGAATGCCTATGGTGACGATGTAATCGTGGCAGGCGGTGATGGCCAGGGCCTGCCGAATGTCGTGGTCGAATCTTGCCTCGTCGAAAATGGCGTGGTCGGAAGGGGTGACGATGATGTTTGCCTCGGGGTCGCGCTGAGAGATGATGGCCGCGGCATAGGCAATGCAGGGGGCGGTACTGCGGCGATAAGGCTCGCTGAGCACTTGGTAGGTGTGGAGGTTGGGTATCTGTTCGCGCACACGGTCGGCATAGAGACTGTTGGTGACGATGATGATGTTCTCGCGCGGACAGATGCGTTCAAAACGACGGAACGTAGTCTGTAGCATCGACTCTCCGTTGCCCAGAATATCAATAAACTGTTTGGGATTGTTGGCTTGGCTGATGGGCCAAAATCGGCTGCCGAAGCCTCCGGCCATGATGATACAGTAGTTGTTCAAGATTGTTGTGTATTTAGGTGATAATACTTGTTTTTATTTGATGTTAAACGCTTACCTCGCCCTTGATGTGGGGATGGGGATTGTAGCCTTCGAGTTGGAAGTCCTCGTAGTCGAAGTCGAAAATGCACTTCTTGTCGGGGTTGATATGCATGATGGGCAGGGGGCGTGGGTCACGGGTGAGCTGCAGGCGGCACTGCTCTATGTGGTTGTTGTAAATATGGGCATCGCCGAGGGTGTGGATGAAGTCGCCGTAGCGAAGGCCGCAGGCCTGCGCAATCATCATGGTGAAGAGAGCGTAGGAGGCGATGTTGAAGGGCACGCCAAGGAAGATGTCGGCCGAGCGCTGGTAGAGCTGGCAGCTGAGACGCCCGTCGGCCACGTAGAACTGGAAGAGGATGTGGCAGGGGGGCAGATGCATCTGCTCCAGCTCGCCCACATTCCATGCCGAAACCAGGAGGCGGCGCGAGTCTGGGTTGTGCTTGATTTCTTCTATGAGGTTGCTTATTTGGTCTATGTGCTTCCCATCGGCACAGCCCCACGAGCGCCACTGATGGCCATAGATGGGGCCTAGCTCGCCATCGGGTCCGGCCCACTCGTCCCAGATGCTCACCTTGTGGTCGTGGAGATACTGCACGTTGGTGTCGCCACGCAGGAACCACAGTAGTTCGTATATGATGGAGCGCAGATGCAGTTTCTTAGTGGTCAGCAGTGGAAAGCCGTCGTCGAGGTGAAACCGCATCTGATAGCCGAAGGTGCTGATGGTCCCCGTGCCGGTGCGGTCGTGCTTGGGTATTCCATTGTCGAGCACATGCTGCAGTAGGTCAAGGTATTGTTTCATGTTTGTCCTTTATTACAATAAAGGTTAACGGAAGAAATCTTTTATTATTATGTGGGAGGGATAATTTGTCTTTCCGTTGGTCGATTTCATTCTGCGAGGAGCACACCGCTCACACACCAATGTGAGAAACTGCCTGCCTGAGGTTCGCCTTGCGGGATGGCCACGGTGATGGTGTGTTTGCCACGTGGCAGTTTGGGCAGGGTGAAATAGACGGGCTGGGTGGCGGTGCCGGGGCACCAGCCGCTGCGCGAGAAGTCGCTGCTGGACATACCGTTCCAGAAATTGCCGCTGACGGGGTTCCACTCGCGGTAGCGGCCGCAGTCGCTGCGCCAAGGGGTGTAGGTGAAGAGGGGTTTGCCGTCGATGAGGATGGTGTGAGTCTTGGGGTTGAACTCGTCGCCCCCATCCCAGCCCCCGTGGCCGGTGGCAATGTAGCGCAGGCGGTAGCGGGCGTTGGTGTCGTAGATGCTAAATTGAACATTGAGGCTGTCTGTACCAAAGAGTCTGCCGTAGTTCTGTCCGGCCATCTCCAGCACGTTGCAGGTGTTGAAGAGGGGACAGGGCTGGTTGAAATCTGATTCGGGCAAGGCGGGGTCGGTGCCGCCGGGGTAGGACTTGAGGTCGAGGGTGACGGTGTGGCCCCCCTTGTCGTAGTTGCCAATCCAGATGCCAATCCACACTTCGCCCTGCAGCAGTTGTGCCAGGTCGGTCACCTCTTGTTTGTAGTAGGCCTCGTCCTCCCAGTCGAGACCGTCTATCTGCACGCGGTCGTTGAACTGCCCCACGCCAAAGGGGGTGAAGAAGCGCATGAGCTCTACGGGGGGCTCATAGATGAAGGAGGAGATGCGGTATTGGTGCAGGTGGCTGATGCCGGGACGGATGCCTTGATAGCGTTCGCCGTCGCGCCCGAAGAAAGTGGGGAGGCTGTCGGGATGGTTGTTGATGCCGTCGAAGAAGTTGGGCTTCAGGTCTATGTCTGCTTCGGGTATGACAAACACCGACCCCGTGCGGTCGTAGGCGTCGCCGCTGCTACGCTGGTGCAGTTCGAGGAAGGTCTGGTAGTGGGCGGGCAGCTGTGGCAGCCGTATGCGCTTGAGGGCCAGGGTGCCACCCGCATAGTGGAGCACGCTGTCGAAGGGGGTATTCTCGCGATAGTTGCCGGGGATGTGGTCGTTCTTGCCGCACCAGCAGAGCTGCACGCTGTCGAAAATGCGGGTGGAGATGACCATCTTCTGGCGTTTGAGGTTAGAGAGTTCGCGGCCAGAAACCAGCGGGACTCTGCTGTCCAGATAGAATTTGCTGCTGTGAACTTTCTCGGTGCGCACCAGTTGCATCTGGCACTGCCCGTTGCGCCAAAAGCTGACCAGCAGGCCGGGGAAGCGGCCGTAGTAGGGCACGGGCGAAAGGCTGCGAGGCTCTTGGCTTCGTGTGTTGGAGCCACCGTGCCAGATGGTCTTGAAAGGCTGCACGTAGAACTCCAGCTTGTTGCTGTTGATGGAGCAGGTGTAGCGGGTCAGGCCGCCCACTTGGTCGGTGTCGAACTGGATGTCCTTGCGGCTGTAGGGGGCAAGGGTGCGGTAGCGTTCCCAATTGCCGCCGTCGAAGAGGTGGGTAAGATAGGTGATAGAATCAGTGTTCTCGTCGACAAAAATGTCCTCAACCGAGTAGCCCTTAATGTAAGAGCCTTTGTCTCTCTCCACATGGCGGTGGTATTCGTCGGGCAGCCGCTCGCCTGTCATCACAAGGTATTGCCACGACCCGTGGATTTCTATCTGGGTGTACTGGGTGTCGATGTGCTCGCCGTATTCGTAGGTAGCGTACACAAAGTGGTTGGCATTTTTTGTCACCTTGACGGGTTGGGTCTGTGCCCAAAGGCTTGTGGTGACTGCAAGGAGGAGCAGCAATGGGGTGAGTCTTTTGTTCATTGTGTGTGTTGATTGGGTTGATTTTCAAATCATTTGCGTTTCCTGCCCGCTTTCGTGACGGGTCGGGTGCTAATGGGTATTGGGTTGGAAGTGGTGGGGTCGTGTTCTTGAGAGAGAGTTGGGGTGGGGCTTTGTGTTTTTTTGTCTCATCAGAAAGATATGCACAGGGTTGTGTATCACGTTTATTTATAATGTCTATATACTTAGGTGGGCGGCTATGGGCTGGGGCGGCCTTGCGCGCTTGGCTTCCAATGGCCGTGCCTCATCATTGCCTTGCGCTCAGTCGGTTTTGGCGTTGTTGCCCTCTTGCTCCTCGGGCAGGTCAATGACTTTGAAACGTGACTGCCGTTGATGCCAGCGGTCCAGTGCCAGCTGCCGCAAGTCTGCCACATCGTCGCGCTCGTCCATGATTTCCAATCCCACGATGGTTTCGATTATGTCCTCAAGGGTGAGGATGCCTTGGAAGCTGCCATATTCGTCTATCACACAGGCGATATGTTGTTTGTTTCTGAGCATCAAGTCCCATATTTGCGAGACGGGCAGTTTCTCGCCATACATGGCAATTTCGCGTTTGATGTCGCCCAGGGTGGTGTTGAATTTGTCCTCGGTGAGCAATTCTAGGGCCTCGCTGCGCAACACATAGCCGGTGATGTACTCGTCGGAGTCGCTGTAGACGGGGATGCGCGAAAAGTGCGAGTAGGTCTTGTCGAGATAGAACTCCTTGAGGGTCATCTGCTCGGGGGCGATGGCGGCCACGGTGGTAGGGGTCATTACGTCTTCGGCCTTCACGTCGTCCAGCTTGATGACATTTTGGATGATTTTGTTCTCGTCCTCGTCAATGACCTCCTCGTCTTCGGCCATATCGGCCATGGCGGCTACCTCTTCACGGCTGACGGCGGTCTCCTCCTCGTCGGTGGCAGCGATGCTTTTGCTGAGCTTCTCTACTACCCACACAATAGGGAAAAGGAGGGTAATGATGATATGCAATGCCCGTGCGGTGAAGCCCATAAGTTTCCTCCAATAGTTGGTTCCAATGGTCTTAGGAATGATTTCGGAGAACACCAGTATGAGGATGGTGGTCATGATGGACACCAATCCGAACCAACGGCTGCCAAAAACCGCTGTGGCTTGGGCACCCACCCCGGCAGCTCCAATGGTGTTGGCAATGGTGTTGAGCGAGAGGATGGCCGCTATAGGGCGGGCGTTGTCGGTTTTGTATTTCTTGAACCGTTTGGCAGGCTTGTAGCCTTCGTCCTCACGCATGTTGACGAAGGACAGGGGGGTTGACATCAGCGTGGCTTCCAATATCGAGCATAGGAACGATACGGACATGGCTGAAAAAAGGAATATGAACAGGAGTGCCATTGTTTCTATTTTACATTTATTTCGTCAATCATCAGCCAGGCGGGGTTGGCTGCGGCCACATGCCATGGGGGCAGCGTCGGCTGGCAATGAATTCTGATTAATATATATTTTACATTGGGGGCTTCGGCAGGGTGGAAGAGTCCTTGATTGGGACGGAAGGTGCATCGCATGGCCACACGGCGGCTTTCTTGCTGTGGATTGGCGATGGGATGGTCAGCTACGAGAGGTTTCCATCCGGAATAGGACCGGCCGTTTTTGGACCATTGGGCTTCTACCCGTGTGGGTTGCAGCACCCAGTCTTTGGCGTTGTGGCAGAATCCGATGGCTATTTCGTTGAGGTTGGTGGGCTCGTTCAGAGCAATGATGAGGTCGATGCTGTCGCGGCCGTTGAACCCAGTCCACCCCTCACTATAGTTTCCGGCAATGGCCAGATGGCCGTCGTGCAACATTGCGGGATAGCCTTTGCTGTACTCAAAGCTGGGATAGTCGGTGGGTTGTGATTTGTCGCCATAGGTCTTGACTTTGATGGAGTCCACTCTGTTGGGCGCTGGGGCTGGGAAAGGCAGAGAGAGGGCCTTGGGTTCGTCAAAATAGTAGCCGCTGTAGTGCCATAGGTTGACACTGTCGCTCTCCTGTGTGGGAACCATCACTAGGCGGAACCGCTGTATGCTGTCACCGCTGATGCGGTAGGGCTTTCTTACTCCCGGGCCGCAGGTGGCGGTACCCAGCCCTGCCTGTCGGGCGTCGATGTTCACTATATAGTGGTCGGCCTTGGTTAGGTCTTTGATTCGGCGGGCAGCGGGCATGACGCTGTCTTCGTACTGCCGTATGCTGAAATTGATGGGCTTTTGGTTGGCACTGCAAAAGTTCAACCGCTTGTCGGCCAGTGCAAAGGAGGTCCAGTAGGCGGTGCGGTTGCCACTCTCTTGTGGCACTACGTGCAACTCTCCGCACACCTCGTCGGGCGTGGTGGCATTGTGGCCTTGCCATTGGGCTGCCTGGCGGTCGGGATAGCTCTCGTAGAAATTGCCCCACCACTCAACTTCATGGCAGGCACTGTCAATGCCCAGCTGTATGCCCAGTTTGGGCAGGGTGCGGTAGTTGCCACCGGGTTGAAGGGCATAGCTCAGTTGCAGGCGTCCTTCGGCATCCACGTCGAGTATCTCCCGCAGCATAAGGCTGCGTCCTTCGGGGTTGCTGAGTTGCAGCAACAGGGTGATGCGGACCATCAGGTCGGCATTGCCTGGTTGGTCAATCGTGCAGCTTAAAGGGGTGGATTCAAGCTGTCCAAGACCCTCCCAGGCGCGGGCACCATAGGGGTCGACCAGGTCGTTGAGGGTTGGTGGCCGCCAGAAGTTCCATCGCAGGGGCTGTTCCAACATTTCCTGTCCATAATAGGCATATTGGGTGATGTAGCCGTTGCGGGTGTCGACGGAGAGGTCAAATATGTCGTCGCGACCGATTTTTATTAGGTGGTTTTGTACATCCTGATGGCAGGTGAAACCTTTTGATGGAGCGTCAGGGACGTCGACGGAGTCTACTGGAACCTCGATGTTGGTTATCTCAAACTCGTCATGGCTGTTCTCGCTGAAAATCCAAGAAGTGCCGTCGTCGTAGGGGTCGTTGACCTCGTAGCTGTCGCCCGTGAAGTTGAAGCGTATGAAAAGCCGCTCGCCCGGCAGGGGCTCTATTGCGGGCATGCGGAAATGCAGCCTGCAACTCTCACCGGCGGGCAGGTGTGGGTGGAGGGTGTCGCTGTAAATGCTGTCTCGAAGCGAGGAGTAGATGCGGTATTTGCAGATAAAGTCGTCGGCATCGCGGAAGTTGAAACCATTGTGCAGGGTGTAGTATTGTTCGCCAGAAGGCAGGGTGACCTGCCTCACGTTGAGGTTTTGGTAAACTTGCTGCACCTCGCTGGCATGGGCGTGGGGCTTGCGGTCGCTGCCGATGATGCCGTTGGCACAGAAGGCGTCGTCGTCGCGTATGCCGGGCAAGGCCCCTAAATCGCCCCCAACGGCAAACCACGTCTGGTTCGAGGCTAAGGAGCGGTTGATGGAGTCGTTTGAGGGGGTGATGCAGCGGGCACCGGTGAGGCGGCTGTCGGTGCTGGGAATGATGAAGCTCTGATCCACCCAGTCCCAGATGAATCCGCCCTGCAACTGGGGATATTTGTCAATGGTGTCCCAATACTCGCGCAGGCCCCCAAGGCTGTTGCCCATGGCGTGGCAGTATTCCACCATGATGAAGGGGCGGCGACGATTGTCCTGGAGGTCTTCGTTGGGGTCGCATTCTGTGGGTCGGCGGTCGGTGCGGGTGAAGACATCGTCGCGGCTGCGCCACTCGCGGCAGTAGTCCGAGAGGTGCTCCACGCTGGAATACATCTCGCCTACGATGTCGGTGTTCCAATCCATAACGGCTCGCTCGTAGGTGACGGGTCGTGAGGCATCCATCCCTTTGAGGTACTTATAGGTGCGCTGGGTGGCAATGCCGTTGCCGCACTCGTTGCCCAAAGACCAGACAATCACCGAAGGGTAGTTGCGGTCGCGGTGATACATGTTGCTCACACGGTATATCATGGGCTCTATCCACTCCTCTTTTTTGGCAAGGCTGCTCTCGCCATACCCTTGGGCGTGTGATTCGATGTTCGCTTCGTCCCATATGTACATTCCATAGCGGTCGCAAAGTTCGTACCAATACTCGTCGTCGGGATAGTGGCTGGTGCGAACGGCGTTGATGTTCAGGTGCTTCATCAGCATGATGTCGAACTCCATCTCTTCGCGGCTGACGTAGTGGCCCGTGTAGGGGCTGTGCTCGTGGCGGTTGGCTCCCTTGATGGTGATGGGCACCCCGTTGATGCATAGTTGTCGGGTGGTCATGATGGTGTCGCCCACGCGGTATTCCACTTCCCGGATGGCCACATTGCGGAAACCCACCTTGCAGCCCAGCACCTCTACGATGGTGCCGCTGCTGTTTTTCAGCCGTAGAATGAGGGTGTATAGGTAGGGCGTTTCAGCCGTCCAGGGATGCACGTCATGCACCTTGCACACAGGGTCGCCAAAGGTGACAAAAGATTCGTGGGCATCCATCCCTCGTTCCTGTCGCAGCACCTGATGGCCACCATTGTCGAGCAATTCCATCTCAACGCTCATCTTGCCAGTGAGGGCAGCAGAAAGGTCAACCCGCAGGTCCAAAAGGCCCTGGCCGCTCCGCTCGTCTATTTTAGCCCCCACCTTATAGTCGCTGACAAACACCCGCGGCGTGCTGTAAAGGCACACATCGCGCTCAATGCCGCTCATCCGCCACATGTCCTGGCACTCCAGATAGCTGCCGTCGCTGAAGCGGATGACCTTCACGGCCAGCCGGTTCTGCCCTGGGTGGACATACTTGGTGATGTCCCACTCGGCTGGCGTTTTGGAGTCTTCGGAATAGCCTACACGGGTGCCGTTGATGTAAAGATACATGGCCGACTTGACGGCTCCAAACTTGATGAATATATGGCGACCACGCCAGCTTTCGGGCACCTGAAAGTCGTGCACGTAGCATCCGGTGGGGTTCATTTCGCGCGGGGCATAGGGAGGTTGGGAGGGAAATTCGTTGCTGATATTAGTGTATACCGGTATGCCGAACCCCTGGGTTTCGATATTGCCAGGAACGGCTATGTCTGCCCAGTCCGACACGTCGTAGCCGACCGAGTAAAAGTTGGGCGGACATACCGCAGGGTCTTCTGCCAGAAAGAACTTCCAAGTGCCGTTGAGGTTGCGGTAGTAAGGCGACTCGCGGTATCGAAGCTCGGCAATGGCACTCTCGTCGGCATAGGGAATCACATTCACATGGGGCGGCACCTTGTTCAAACTGAACGTGTTCACGTCGTCCCATGCGTCCTGTGCCATAAGCGTGAGAGGCAGGTTGGCTAAAGTGAAGATTAATAATAATATAATAAAACAAAACCTCTGTTTCATACAAATAAATAAAATGCAAAGATACTAAAAATAATTGAGATACTAGAATTATGAATGTTGAATTCTGAATTATAAGCCGGGTGGCCTCCCAGCCCCTAATCCCAAACCCGGATTGACAAATCAGGCACCTCTCCTCCATAGCAGAATCTTTTTTGTACCGATTCCAATTTTTCTTTGTATTTTTGCAAATCGAATCGGCTCCGCGACAATTGCTCATAGGAACCTGATGCTTAATACTTACGCGATGGTTGGACTGGTCATACGAACCACTGGCAGCTGGTACAAGGTGCTGCCCCAAGGTGCTGCCCAATGTGCTCTCGACCCCGATTGGGAGCACGCGCTGGTGGACTGCCGCCTGCGGGGCAACTATCGCCTGCGGGGCAATAAGCAGACTAATCCCGTGGCTGTAGGCGACGAGGTGGAGTATGAACTGCAGGAAGACGGTACAGGCGTTATCAGTGAGGTGTGCGACCGTCGTAACTATATTGTGCGCAAAGCCACCAAACTCAGCAAGCAGACTCATGTCATTGCGGCCAATCTTGACCGACTCTGCATTGTGGCCACCTTAGGTTTTCCCCGCACCTCTACCGGTTTCATCGACCGCCTGCTGGTCACCGCCGAGGCCTACCATATCCCCGCCTGCATCATTTTCAACAAGTGCGACCTCTATGATGACTCCCTCTGGGAGACACACAATGAAATAAAAGGCATTTACGAGGCTGCCGGCTATCCGGTCTTGGCCGTCAGTGCCCTCAATGGCGATGGCATTGAGGAGGTGCGTCAGGCAATTGCTGGGCAAACGGTGCTCTTCAGCGGCCACTCGGGCGTGGGCAAGTCGGCCTTGCTGGGCGCCATCGCCCCGGGGCTCAACCTCCGCGTGGGCGAGGTCAGCGAGTGGAGCCTCAAAGGCAAGCACACCACCACCTTTGCCGAGATGTTCCCGCTGGTGCTGCCCGGCACGGCCACCAGCCACCCCACCTTCCTCATCGACACCCCCGGCATCAAAGAGTTCGGCATGGTCGACTTCTCGCTCGGCGAGCTCTCCCACTTTTTCCCCGAGATGCGGCGGGTGCTGCACGACTGCCACTTTGCCAATTGCACCCACCGACACGAACCCCACTGCGCCGTCAAGCAGGCCGTCGACGAAGGCCTCATCAGCGCCGAGCGCTACAACAACTACCTCGGCATCTACGACCAAATCGAGAGCGGCAACCAGAGTTGGTAGGGAATAACCGATTCGGGAGTCATGATTTACTCATCATTAAGGCCTCACCCAGGTGAAAGTCACCTCGTCGGCTGGAATTCCTGTATGGTAGTAGGAGAAGTATTCCTCAACCTCATTCTGAGCGTAATAATGATATAATTCTAATAAACTGTTATGTACCGGCTCTGTGCAAATGATGGTGCATACCCCTGAAGAAGTAGAAAGACCACTACACATATCTTCTTTCAGATCACACAACTCCATATCGAATTGGGAGAGGTCGAGAAAAGTCAGATGGGTGCAATTGTAAAACAACTTGCACATATTAGTCACATTTGAGGTGTTGAAATTGGATAAGTTGAGGCTAGTTAAACTACGGCAATCCATGAACATGCCACCATTCCAATCGAAACCACTACCCGGACGTTGCCCCCAACTACCGCCGTTTCTGAATACCTTAATTTTGTAGCCCATGGAAACTACTTTGGAGGTGTTGAAATTGGAGAGGTCGATACTCGTCAAACTACTGCACCCCTTAAACATGGCATCCATGTGCTCGACATTGGCGGTGTTGAAACTGGTGACATTCAGGCTTGTCAGGTTCTTACACCCCTCAAAGAGTCCACGCATGTCGGTCACTTTGGAGGTGTTGAAGCAGGAGACATTAAGGCTCGTCAAGCCACTACAGCCAAAAAACATGCCGTCCATGCGATTTACATTGGAAGTGTTGAAGCTGGAGACATCAAGAGCCGTCAGTTTGCTACACCCTCGAAACATAATAGTCATGTTGGTCACATTGGAGGTGTTGAATCCTTTACCGAAATCTATGGAAGTCAACTTAGAACAGTTATAGAACATCTGTCTACAGATGGGATTGGCATCAATGAAACCTGCCCGGGTGGTGACTCGTCACACCCTGCCTTCTAAAATTCCAAAGACGGGAACAGGCGATGATGGAGAAGAAAGACTTACCCCGCTTCTGACACTGGAATTGTTGCATTCAAACACCACAGATGTGGCATTCGCTGGAATGATACTATTGAAAGTCTAACCGTCAACCAATTCAGCGTGGAGGGTATCATAGTCTTTCTTGCAACTCACTGCCAACAGGGTTATAGCAGCCAATATCAGGGTGTTAATAGTAATTCTGTTTTTCATAATGGTGTATGTTTATGTGTGCAAATATACAAATAATATTCAGATGAAACGCATTTTGTTGTTTTTTTCCTTTCAATCGCTCATTAAGGTTTAAGGCAAATGAAAATAATAATTGTTTAATCGAAATGATTTATGTAATTTTGCAGTTGTATTGCAAAATTGCATAAAAACACTGTACGCCATGATAAACAGAAAGTTAGAATACGTTATTACGGAAAATTTGAAATATTTCCCTGTGGCAACCATCACGGGACCACGCCAGTCGGGCAAAACCACGCTCATTCGAAGCATGTTTCCCGACCTGCCATACTATTCGTTGGAGAACCCCGACACAAAAGCCATGGCTATGGGGGACCCAATGGCATTCCTTTTACAGCACGGCAGGGGCATGGTTCTTGACGAGGTGCAGAATGTACCCGAACTGTTGTCGTATCTACAGGGTATCGTTGACGAACACCGTGACCGCAAATACATTTTGTCGGATAGCTCTCAGTTTAAACTGCAGAATAGCATTACCCAGTCGCTTGCTGGGCGCACAGCAGTGCTTGAACTGTTTCCCCTCACAATAAATGAGGTCGCTGAAGTTGCATGTTCCTATTCTGTTGACAAATTGATGTTGCAAGGTTTCTATCCTGCCATCTATGCGGGCGACAATATCCCTCGGCTCTTTTATCCCTCCTATATGCGCACCTATCTGGAACGTGATGTGCGTCAACTGCTACAGGTGAAAGACCTATACCAGTTTCAGACATTTCTGCGCCTTTGTGCAGGTCGCATTGGCAGTCTGTTCAATGCTTCCGAGCTGTCCAACGAGGTAGGCATAAGCGTTAATACTGTCCGCTCATGGCTCTCTTTATTGCAGGCTTCGTACATTGTTTTTATGGTTCACCCCTATGCAGAGAACTCGCGCAAGCGGCTTACCAAGACACCGAAGCTCTACTTTTACGATACTGGATTAGCCTGTTACCTGTTGGGCATCGAAAACGAGACCCAGCTAAGTTCCGACCGTATGCGGGGACACCTGTTCGAGAACTTGGTGGTGGCCGACATGGTGAAACGCCGTGCTCACGAAGGCAAAAGCACAGAGTTGATGTTCTATCGCGATAGCAACGGCAACGAGATTGACTTGCTTGTGCCTGTAGGGCAAGTCTTGGAAGGATATGAAATAAAGTCTTCCTCCACATACAACAGTTCATTTGAAAAAGGCTTCCATAGCATCACGGAGCAGTTGGCTTCACGTCTCGCACGCCGCGCCATAGTGTATTGCGGTAGCCAGGAACGCAACGCCTCCCCTATCGAGGTCCTTAACTATGCCTCACTGCTAACTCAAGATTGACGTGTGGCCAAACAACACCACTGCAGTCATAAAACATGGCATCTGTCTTGAACAGAATTTACGAAAATAACATCAAAGCACAATAACCCAAATCGGTCATTTGGTCATTCCTACTCGAAATCTTCGTAGGAGTTTTCGCCCTTCTATCGACCGATTTGGTTTAAAGGGAAATAATCAATAGCCTCAACGCTTTCGAACACTGGACAATCTCTCAAACAAAAAGAAAAAAGGCAGCCCGCTAAGGTTGCCTTTCAGTACTCCGACCGGGAATCGAACCCGGATCTACTCTTTAGGAGAGAGTTATTCTATCCATTGAACTATCAGAGCATATTGAATGTGTTATTGCTTGATTGCTT
>ODAI014665880.1_pt1 | contig 21160 bp, 14 predicted proteins | sample 1539321 | NCBI WGS metagenome assembly ODAI01 (sample SAMN02144231, study PRJEB22623) | gut metagenome | biome: sheep rumen | host: Ovis aries | place: New Zealand | reverse complement strand
TCAATAAATATGTCTTTTTCAGCATCTGATTTAATTTTGTCGGCATTATTAAAGTTATGCACCACTTTAATGTTGTCCTTTCTTCCGCTTATTTTGGAAGTTGGTTCAATCAGACCTGGTGAAACAACTCCTATAATATCATGATTGGAATAAGCTTCTTTCAAAGCTGTTTCGCTTTGATTTCCTCTAAGCTCCATTTCACGCACCATATTGCTGTGAACCCAGATGGCGCTCTTTTGTTTATAATAGCTAAAAAGCAATGTTTGTTCGAGGCCGTATCCGTCAAAATCTATCACCATATCAAAAGGGGCATTATAATAATATCTTTGCAATTCGCGTTTAAACAGCCTTTTAAGTTTTTCCGGATATTCTATTTTTTTATCATAGTCTTTAAGTTCGTTTAATAATTTTTTCTCACTATATGTAGGTTTTAATCGAGTTCTCAGAGGGAATATTTGAATGCCTTTAGGTATGGATTTATAGATTTCTTCATGATTCTTTTTAACATATTCCTCCCACGGACGGAATGACAGGAAAAAATTATACTTTTCGGTGTCAACATTTTGCAAAAGATTTAAAAGTGCTGAGGTGATTCCATTATTTTTCATGGATCCGCCATAGATTAAGATGTTTTTCTTATCGTTTTGTATTTCTTCTTCCTTGCAGACTTTTTCACCATTAAAAATATGTTTGCATAGATATTCAGTAGAATTAGCACGGTCATAAGTGCAGTATTTTTCTAAAAATTCAGAATCGTCATAGTTTTTAGGAGAATTCATCTCTCTGATTAGATCTTCTACTGTCTGAACTTTTGGAAATGGCAATTCTGATAATGGGAAGTACAATTCACGGTCTTTTAAATATTCCTCTTCATCATAGTTGAATATGATTATTTTCTCTTTTGTGTTTGCATAATCAAAGAATACACTTGAATAATCGGTTATCAGGCAATTAGCCATATTTAATATGTCATAGGTTTCATATCCTTTTGGAAATGCCTTGACATGTTTGAATTTCTTGAAATTAATCTTTTTATGATTATTAGGATGCAGTTTGGCATATAATATCTGATTGTCAGTCAGGCTTTCATCAATTTCTCTCAGGTATTCAGCGACTATGTCCTTCTGCTCTTGATCTTTACGCTCATAGAACACTCCCCTGTATGTAGGCATGTAAACGAATATCTCCTTGTCGCTTATATTGAACTTGGATTTCAATTCCTCTTTTCTTTTTTTATCAAAGAATACGCTGTTTCTGGGATAGCCTTCCAGTAATATCTTGCCAGGGTAGATTTTATCTATCATATATGCCTTAAGCATCTTTTCCTTCATATAGTCATTAGGATATATTAAGTAATCGGAACACATGAAGGGATGTTGAACATTTGCAATATGATGCTCTTCAGGAACGTTTTCCACACCCATGACCTTCAGAGGGGTTCCATGCCAGGTATCAACAAATATCTGGCCTTCACGCTTGACATACCTGTTCATTATGCCTCCGTCTGTGAGAATGTATTTGGCGCATTCCAGATATTTGGTGGCTGTGATCTTGCTTGTGGTAATTTTATGAATTTTCAAATTATAGTTTTTTTCCAGTTCTTTTATTTTAGCCACGGTTCCTTTTTTTGCAAAAAGGTATATTTTATAATCTCCATATTTTCCAGTTGAAAGCTCCTCCACCATGCGTAGCATGTTTCCAGTTAAGTCATCTCCACCTCTTGATTGCACATAAACCGCTTTTTCATCTATTTTGCTATGGTAATAAGAATAATATATATAACTGTTATAATACTGTTTTTTCCATTTCTTGATTGATTTCTTCAATCCTTTAAGCAGACTCATTTAAACCCCTCTGATATTCAATACATTTTAATTAGGTAACGCATTTTTCTAAAATAGATATTATCTTTTTAGTTTATCTGTGAGTTTGATTATTTTTCTTGATTTGTATTCTTTTATTCTATTTTTCAATTTTCTATTTTCTTCTTTTAATTTTTCACTTTCTCTTGTGCTGGTGATAATATTGTATTTTTCATTTCTTTTATTATCAAACAAGGTTATAGTTCTTAGAAAATCTGCATAGTTCCTTGAATCAAGCACAAGTTCATATTTGCCTTTATAAACATCAGGCACATCATAATCTTCAATTCTTATTTTTGAAAACTCATTATATACCTTGTTGAAATATTCATCAGAATTTGCTGAGAACATATAAAATAATAATTGATGAATTTTGAATTTAATAAAATCATCTTTAAACTCTTCATCAAAACCAGTATTTATAAAAAGTTCCTCCACACTATCCACAACATTAAATATGTCCATTCTATTGGTTTTGTTTTGGGTAATGGAATTTGTATTTGACATTGTGTATTTATATAAAAACTCATTGACAAAAGATATTTTTGAAGCAAGTATCATGCTTGCAATATGAAATCTGACATCTCCAAATGCAGTATTTTCAGGAAAGACAAAAATATCTGCATACTTGTCTAAAAATTCTTTTTTATAAAATTTGGCCCAGACGGCAAAATATCCGCTATCCATTATATAATATTTAATGTCTTTGTAAGTGAATGTGAAATCATCAAAATCTTTTCCCTTGAATTTTTTATCTAAGGGAAATATAGGCCTGTTATAATTTAAAGGCTCTCCTTCAATATATCTAGCTACTTTAAACAAAACAAGATCAGATTTGTTGCTTGTGATATTGCCATACATCTTCTCAAGAGCTTCAGGAAACAATGCATCATCTGAATCAATAAAGTAGACGTAGTCTCCTGATGCATGTTTAAATCCAGTATTTCTGGCTCCACCATTTCCCCTGTTTTTCTGACTTATCACTTTCACTCGTTCATCCTTTCTCTCAAAATCCTTTAGTATTTCCAGAGAATTGTCTGTTGATTCATCATCAACACAGATAACTTCAATGTCTTTAAATGACTGGGTTAAAATACTGTTTAAAGAATTTTCAAGATAATTCTCCGAATTATACACAGGCATGATTACTGAAATAAGGGCCATTATATCACTTTTATAATTTAGTTCAACACTGATTTAGCTTTACTTAAGTTAATATTTTACATATTATGGTTTATATAATCTATTATAATAATTTTTATATGTTGCAAACTTTTATGCGAAGAATATGATACCTTAATATCTTTTTTATAATATTGTCTTAAAGGTTTTTAGATAATTACCACTATTAAAAAAAATTATGTGGAAATGTAATTTGTCATATTTCCCCGCCTATATCCAACATAAAATATATAATACATTTATTAGAAATATACTAATAGTTTTTTTAATAAATAGTTTTATTTTAATGTTTCGAGGAGATTTAATGGTTAAAGTTTCAATTTTAATGCCTGTTTACAATTTAGAAGATTATATTGAACATGCTATGGAAAGTATTTTTAAACAAACATTAAAGGATATAGAGATAATTTGTGTTAATGATGGGTCTGTTGATGGTTCCCTTGAAGTCTTAAGAGAATTTGAATCAAAATATAACTTTATTAAAGTATTTTCACAAGAAAATAAAGGAGCTGGGCCTGCACTTAATAAATGTATTGAAGAAGCAAGTGGGGAATACATCGCTTTTTTAGATGCCGATGATATTTACGTAGATGATGATGCATTAGAAAAAATGTATGAATATGGGGTGGAAAATGATGCAGAGATAGTTGCAGGAAATCTTAAATTTGTTGAAGGTACCAATTATCGCATTGTAGATGCAGATCATTATAAACGTAAACTGTATAGGCTTTCAACAAAAAAAGAAACTATCCATCCAAGTCGTTATGGTATACCTTATGCATTTTATAAAAATATTTTCAAACGCGAATTCATAATGAATAACAATATTCGTTTCCCACCATTTAAAAGGGGTGTGGATACTTTATTTTTAGCTAGAGCACTTGTTAATGCAACAGAAATTCATACAATCCCAGTTTGGTTGTATGGATACAATCATGCAGTAGGAGGCGGTTTTAATAAGAAACTTTCGGATTATGATTTTATAAAAAACTTTTTTATAGTGTTTAGATCAGTTTTTGATGTTTTAGATGATGCTGGATTTTATAATGTTACTTTCGAGTTTAAAAAAGAATTATTTTTATATTTGAATTTTGCTGAAAATGCTAAAGATTTTGAAATATATAAGCTAGTTTTGGAAGTGTTTGGTAAGGATGGGCATTATTTCAATGAAGATTATGAAGAAGAATATAATTTATTTGTTGCTAATGAATATATTAATCGTTTAGAAGCTAATCCTAATAATGATATATTAAAAGAAACAACGGAAAAAATTTTAGAATTAAACTTAATAAACAATAGTTTAGTATCCGCCCATTTATTGAAAAAAGCATTTATTATATTAAAATCCAATTCTATAGAGGAGTATAATAGAGCCCAATTAGAACTTAAAATTACAGAATTAGAAAGGAAAAATAAAAAACTCACTAAAAAAAATAAATCTTTAAAACAAGAGAATGCTAAATTTAAAAAGAAGTTTAAAAAAATTGATAGGAAGTATAAATCAATTTTATCTTCAAATAGTTGGAAACTCACAAAACCTTTACGTGCTTTAAAGAGAATTTTTAGATAATATCTGGTGATTAAATGTCAAACGAAAATCCTAAAGTTTCTATCATAATGCCTACATTAAATGTTAAGCCTTATATAAAACAATGTATTGAAAGTGTTGTTAATCAGACATTGAAGGATATAGAAATTATTATTGTTGATGCTGGTTCAACTGACGGCACACTGGAAATCCTTAAAGAATATGAGTCTAAAGATTCAAGAATTACCTTATTACATTCTGATAAAAAAAGTTATGGTCACCAAATGAATATGGCTATTGATATGATGACTGGAGAATATATGGGAATTGTTGAAACTGATGATTATGTTGCATATGAAATGTTTGAAGAGTTATATAAACTCTCAAATAATGGGGAATATGATCTTGTCAAATCCAGTTTCATATATGTGAATGAAGATACTAATGAAATTTACAAAGATAAAAATATGTACAAGCAACAAATTCCAGATGATAAACCATTCAACCTTAAAGATAATGCTTATTTATTAACTGGCCATCCATCAATTTGGGCAGGAATTTATAAAACAGATTTTATTAAATCAAATAATATAAAATTCATGGAAGCCCCCGGAGGAGGATGGGTTGATAATCCATTTTTCCATGAAACAGCTTGTTTAGCAAAAACAATCAGATATACTGATGATGCTTATTATTATTATAGGGAGTCCAATCCCAATTCATCTTCTAATAAATTAGCTGATTTCACACTTCCAATTCAAAGAATGCTAGACAATTTAGATGTTATTGATAAATATCCAGAATGCAAAACAGAGGATGTTTTGAAAGTAGTTTATTGGAGAGTAAATATTTATATGGATAATATTAAAGCAAGAAAAGGTTATGAAGAGAAACTACCTGAATTAAGACCTCTGATTAAAGAAATGATGGATAGATTAAAAGAACCAATTGTCAGAAAACATTTTAATTTAGAAGATCAAAGACGTTACTTTGATTTTTCATCTCCATTGCGTATGATTAAAGATCAAAGAGAGATCACAATCAATTCTAGACAATATAATGAAATGTTGATTGAAGCAGATTTTCTTAATCTGTATATCGATTTGAATAGGGAAGAAATTAGAAAACTTAAAAAACAAAATCGCAAACTCAAAAAAGAAAATAAAAAACTAAAAAAAGTTAATAAATCATTTACTAATTCAAGTAGTTGGAAGATTACTAAGCCTTTGCGTGATTTAAAAAGAATTTTAAAATAGAGGGATATCATGTGCAAAATTTCTGTTATAATGCCAGTATACAATGCAGAAAATTTTCTAGAAAAATCCATTGAAAGTATATCCAAACAAACAATGGATGATTTAGAACTTATTTGTGTTGATGATGGGTCTACAGATGATTCTTTAATTGTTTTAAATGAATTGAAGTTAAAATATCCTTTTTTAAAAGTCATTGAAAGAGAACACCAAGGTATTGGCAAAACACGTAATACAGGTATTAATCATGCTGAAGGAGAATATATTGCTTTTTTAGATGCTGATGATATTTATGTTGATGAAAACGCATTGGAGGCAATGTATAATTTTGCAATTGAAAATGATGCAAATTTTGTTTCAGCTAATCTTTCATTTATTGAACAGGATTATACTATAGTTAATAATCCTCATTACGAAATGAAAGATTATGCAAGATTCAATGAATTTTCCAGTATTGATCCAGAAGATTATGGAATTCCGTATGCCTTTTACAAAGGCATGTTCAAAGCAGATTTTTTATTATCTAAGAATATTTATTTTCCAGATTTTCTATGTGGTGAAGATCCAATATTTTTAGCGAATGTTCTTACAAATGTTGATGAAGTATATACTGTTCCTTTGAATTTATATGGATATAATCATTCAGTAGGTGGAGGAGTTAATGCTAAAATCAATACATATGATAAAAAAAGAGATTATATTCAACATTTTCATGACACCTCTGAAATCTTAAGTCGCGGCGGTTTGCAAGCTACTTCTGATTTTTATAAGATTCATCTGTTTAGATATTTGGTTTGGAATGAAAATAAATATGATGAAGATCTTTTTGAACTTTATGATGAAATTTTTGACATGTATAATGACTCATTTGACAAAACTGACTTTAATTATGTTATTTTTAATATAGCTGCGAAATTTTATTTTGTTAAAAAATATGATTCTGAAGAATTCTTTAAAAAGGTTAATTCAGAATTTTTAACTTTTAATGTATATGATACTAATACAATTACTTATGAAATTTTAAATAAATATTTTTTAATTGTTTATTCATATTCTTTAAATGATTTTAAAAATAATTGTGAAAAGCTTTCTATGAATAATATAGAGTTTAAAAAAGAGTTTTTTGAATTTAAACTCAATAAATTTTTATTCAATTATTCTATTTCAGATTCAAGAGTGGTTCATAAAAATACTAAAAACTTAATTTTAGAAGATCCTAATTTCGAATCGTTTTTCACTTCTAATAAGCTATTGAGAAACAGTTATAATGTAATTCAAGAAAATTATGACCTTAATAAATAGTTTTAATATAATTAATTAAAACCTGGTGTTTTCTTCAATAAAAATGTACATGATTCATTTTTCCATAAAATCAATATTTAAGGAGTAATTATATGAGCCTAAAAGAGCAACTTTCAAAAATGTTTTTAAATAGAAGTAATAGTTATCGTTTTTATAAAGAATATTATGATGCACGAAATGTAACAGATTCTAACAAAGAACTAAAAAAATTAAAAAAGGAATTTAAAAAATTTAAAAAAGAAAATGAACAATTTAAGAGAAATACTAATGAGTATATAGATTCTTGTAATTATTTATTCAATAATATATATTTGGATTATACTCATAAGCCAACTAAAACACTTCAAAATATTAAAATTTTATGTGCTGAATTATTGGTTTTTGTTAATAAAGTTTGTGAAAAACATGATATTCAATGGTGGTTGGATTATGGTACACTTTTAGGTGCTGTTCGCCATGAAGGTTTTGTTCCTTGGGATGATGATGTGGATATTGCTATGACACGAAAGAATTATAATAAATTTATTAAAATCATTTATGAGGAAGTTGAAAACAATAATTTGAGAGATTTTATTGATATTGATTACAGACGTAAAGACTCCAATGGAGACCAATCTATACATACTCGTAATGATACAGGCAATCATTTAGTTAGAACCTTTATGCAATTATGGATTAAAAGGCCAATAAATGATATTAACTCCATATTAGGTGGAGTTGATATTTTTCCATATGATTACATAACAGCATTTCATTATAGTGATATTGAAAAAGATTTCCAAAATGCTAGAACTAAATATTATAAAAATTTAGACAATAAAATGAGTTATATAGATAGTTTACAAATTTTATATAAAGATTTAGATTTGAGCATGAATGAAACCGATTGGTTAATTCCTGGTGTAGAAACTAGTTATGGTCGTCCATATGAGAGTTTCAAATTACAAACATTTGATCGAACAAAAGTTTTTCCACTTAAAAAAACTAAATTTGAAGTATATGAATTTCCAATACCTAATGATTCCGATTATTATTTGAAGAAAGTCTATGGGAAATATCACAATATTCCAAAAAGTGTTTATCGCCATAATAGAATCGATGATTTTAGGCATGTACAAAATGCAGATGAGCTTTTTGAAGAGTGTATAGATAGAATGCGAGAAGCAAATGATAATTTTAAATTTTAAATTCAAGCATGGGTTGATTTAATGGAAGATGAAGGTTTAGAAAAATTATTAATACATAATTTTATAAAAAAAGACCCAAATAATGTCAAATTTTTTTTTAAGTATATTACTGGAAGAATAGATATTAAAAATATTGGTTCATCTGAAAATAGTTTAATTATTTTAGAAAATTCAGATGAAGATTGTGTAGTTAATACACCTGAATGGTTTAAAACGGATGAAGGAATAGGATGGACATTTCAAAGCAAAAAAGGAGAGTTGGACTTAAAAATTAAGATGGTGAAAGAGGGTAAACTAAGAATTTGGATGAGAAATATTGATTTTAGAGATAGGATAAATAGGCGTTTAAGGATATACATCGATTTTACAAAATTGTCAGTTAATGGTGTTGAGGTTTTTAATACTCCTATGACAGTTTGGCATGATACTCCTTATATTTTTACAAAAATGAAAGTAGAAGATGGTGAAATAATAGATCTTCATTTTGAGTGGGAACCCTTGAAATAATCATTCAAAATTAACGTACATAAACTATCAATTCCCTCTATTAATTTTAGATGTGTCGAAACAGAATTTTTATAAAGCCTTTAAAGAAAGAATCTACTCTTATATATATGCAAAGTTAATGATTACCTATATTTAAATAATCAATAAATTTCTTTAGGGGCATTGAAGTTTTAAGATTCGAAAAGCTGTTGCAGGTCAATTTTTGTGTCAAATCCGTGCTTGATTATTCGGCTAAAAAGTACATCATAATGGTGTTGAAAAACTGACTCTATCGTTATAGGTGTATTTTATTCATGCTGAAACCTTCTTTTAATAATTTGAAAAGTATTCTAATTTCGCATCTTATTGGTTTGTATTTTTCCATTAGTGAGTTATAAAATAAGATCTTTTTTAATGCACAGAATTAAGCATTTCTTTATGAATGTTGGTTTTTGGGACAAATATATCCAGAGGATAGTTTAATTTACTTTTTAATTTTTTGTAATGAATTTTTTGAAAAATTAAATGAACAATTTTATATTTTAATATTCCTTTATCGTTGTTAACGAAAATTTTTTGATAATTTTTAACATGAAAATTATTTTTTATTGATGATTGTCCTGTCAACGATAAATACTTTATTTCTTGATTTTAGGGTTATAAAACTATTAAAATAAATTAGAGATTTAATAAAATTTAGCTTATAGTGAGCAATTGCTCATAAAACTTTTACTTCTATTTAGTTTAGAATATTAAACTCTTCGATAATTATTTTTTTATTACTGGTTTATAACAAAAGAGATATCACACTAAGAATATGTTTAAATAATATTTTTAAAACATCTAGGAACTTTATATTATTTTCATGCTGTGAAGCGATTATTTGCTTGATTTTCTTAAGTCGATAATTTTAAATATTTCCTTTAACAAAATAAAATTTGAGTCTGATTCCACTAAATTTAAATCGTGTTTTATTATAATCTTTAATAATCTGTATATATCGATTATTATTTAAATATATCTTTAATTAGACTCTTATTTTTGTTTTTAATAATTTATATTCGGTATTTTTAAAAAGTAATGGTATTTATTATAAATAAATGAAAAAAGCCCAATTTCAAACTAAATTTTCAAGAGGATTAAATAATTTAAAAATTATTTTATAAATATTTAAAATAAGAAAATTAATGTGAATTCTTTTTAAGAATATTTAGAAAATTTTAAAATTTTTCTTTTAATCGTATTTTATAATAATTTGGTGGTGTTTATTTGGTTAAAGTGTCTGTTGTAATCCCCGTATATAATGTGGAACCATATTTGAATATTTGCATGGATAGTATTGTAAATCAAACTTTGAAAGATATTGAAATTATATGCATTAACGATGGGTCCACTGATAAATCACTTGATATTTTAAATTCTTATGCAGAAAAAGATGATAGAATTACTGTAATTTCTCAAAAAAATGGAGGTCATGCCGTTGCAACTAATAATGGCATGAAACTTGCACAAGGAAAATACTTATATCTAATGGACTCCGATGATATGTTGGATTTAGAAGCACTGGAAAAAACTTATAATGTTGCTGAAGAGAAACAAGTTGATTTTGTACTTTTCCAAGCTATGAACTACGATGAAGCTACAGATAGAACATATGCTAATGAAATGTACAGTATGAATAAATTAGCAGATTTTGTTGGAGATGAAATTTTTGATTATAAAGATATAGGTGATCTTGCTTTTACCATTAGTGTCGCTCCATGGAGTAAATTATATAATAGGGAATTTGTTGAAAAATGTGGAGCAACTTTCCCCGAAGGTCTTATTTTTGAAGACAATGTTTTCTTTTGGGAAGTCTTCTTTAGTGCAAAAAGAATTTATTTCCTTAAAGAACATCTATTTACAAGAAGATGGTATGATGCATCGTCTACACGAGCAGGCGACAAACGTTTTCTAGATTTCATAACGGTCAATGATTTGATATTAGAAGTATTTGAAAAATTTGGTTTGTTAGATGATGAAACATACAATGTTACAGCATATAATCGAAAAATTAAATTGGTATATAGGAGATTACTCGAGATTAAAGATGAATTCAAACAGTTATATTTTTTTGAAATGCAGAAAAATTTCAAAAATTGGGTTTTTGATAAAGAATTTTATGACTTGTTAGTAGATATTTTGACACCTCGCAATAAATTAATTTTAGATGAAACTCTTATTGCAAACACATCTAAGGAATTAATTTTAACTGTACAGAAATATGATGATGATAGGAAAATTAAAAAATTAAAACGTGAAAACAAGAAATTAAAAAAGCAAAATAAAAAATTGAAAAAACAGTATGATGAAATTTTATCTTCAAGAAGTTGGAAATCTACTGAAATTTTAAGAAAATTAAAACACAAAATTTAAGTTTAGGTGTTATTATGGACATGGAAAAACCAAAAATTTCAGTTATCATGCCTTCATTAAATGTAAGAAAATATATTAAAGAATGTGTAGATAGTGTTTTAAATCAAACCTTAAAAGATATAGAAGTAATATTTATAGATGGGGGATCCAGTGATGGAACACAAGAAGTCTTAAAGGAATATGTTGATAAAGATCCTCGATCAAAATTATTAATTTCTAATGAAAAAAGTTATGGTCATCAAGTAAACTTGGGGCTCGAAATAGCTATAGGAGAATACATAAGTATTATTGAAACGGATGATTTTATTCAGTTGGATATGCTTGAATCGTTATATGGATTAACTAATAATTCTAACGTTGATGTGGTCAAAGGGGTATTTTATCATTATGATGATTTAAGTAGTGAACATATAAAAAAAATTGAACCAGTTAAAAAAAGTCTACCGTTACATGAATGTTTCAATATCGATGGGAATGAAGAGATACTTGATGGTCATCCTTCGGTATGGTCTGGTATTTATCGTAAAGATTTTTTAGATGAAAATAGTATTCGCATGATAGAGGCTCCTGGTGGAGGATGGGTGGATAATCCATTTTTCTATGAAACAACTTGTTTAGCTAAATGTATTGTTTATACAGATAAACCTTATTATTTTTACAGAGTATCTAATCCTGATTCTTCTTCAAATAACTCTTTTGATTTAACTGCACCAATGAAAAGAATTTTAGATATTTATGAAATTCTAGACAAATATGATTTACATTCTGAAAAAATTTTAATAGAATTGTATAAACGTTTATTTAGGTATATAGAAATAATTTTTGAACATAATGAGGGTTATGATGAAAATCTTAGTTTTGAAGTGTGTAATTTAATTCAAACAGTATTAAAAAGAGTGGATAAGGATATTCTTGACAATAAATTAAAACGTCGTCATCAAAGGATTTATTATAAATATCGGTCTCCATTATTTTTATTAAGATTCTCTTCTCAAAATTGTTTTTCTGATGAGGAATTTCAGTCCTTAAAAGATGAAATTGATTTTTTAAATAGTGAAATCACTTCTTTAAACAAAGATATAAAGACTCTTAAAAAGAAAAATAAAAATTTAAACAGGACTTATAAAAAGGTTAAAAAACAAAACAAGCAGTTATTAAATTCATCATCTTGGAAAATTACAAAACCTTTAAGATTAATAAAAAAATTTTTTTCAAGATAAAAATCATGATTTTTTCTAAAAGAGAATTACTTTCTTCATGTTTTGATTGTTATTAAATCAATGAATCTATCAAATTTAATTGTTTTTGTAAATTTTTTATTTATTACATGCACCGTTTATTCAAAGAAACAACAGTTAAACAATATTCAGCATATGATGTTTGAGGGGAAATCACATTATGATTTAACCAGCCCATTAATAAACTAAACTCAAGGATGGATTTACATATTTACAGATCAATCTAATTTCATAAAATTAATGGTTTCTACAAATCCATATTAATAACTAACCCTATTTATATAGGGAATTTTACTTAAATCCATATTATTCCACATGAAATTCCTAAAACAATAATTATCATTATGGGAATCATTTTATTTGAATGAAAATCAAATAACATGAAATAATGATAAATGATAAAATGAACAAAATAAATGCCGTAACTATAGATACTTAATGAAGTAATTAATTTGCCGATTAAATTATCTTTCATATGTTCCAATATGTTTAATTTATCCAATTGTTTTATGAATAAAAAGATTCCTATAGCCATGAATACATTAATTAAATTTTGATATACAGGCCCTATATAAACATGATTTAAAATTAGGTAATCATATAACCCTATTGAAATAATTAATGTTAAACATGAAATTATTAGCATATTAATAGAATTAATTTTGAAATCTTTATTATCTAAATAATAACCTAAAATAACAAACCCAATAAAATCGGTAAAATAGTTTAATTCAAAATTAAAATTAAATTCAAAGGGAGGAAACAAAGGCCATAATTGAAAAGTTTTTAGTAAAATTGTAAAAAACCATATTATCAAAAAATATTCTAAACCTTTCATTTGGTATTCTCTTATAAATGAGTTAATAATTGGTATAAATAAATAAATTCCAATCAATGTCCAAAAATACCAAAGTATTGAAGCTTCACCCATAAATCTCCTTAGTGCTATTTCAAGATTCCAATTAAAAATTAAAAACCCTGAAGCTAGGATAATAACTACCCAAAAAATAAATGGAAAACAAATTCTTGAAAAACGTCTTTTAAAAAATTTAGGTAATGAAATTTTTTTATTTAATAATAATGCTCCTGTAAGCATTAAAAAAATTGGAACTCCCATCAAACCAATTGCATGAATGGAATCGTGATAGATTATTTTAGTTAAGGTATCTAATGAACCAAAAAAGAATCCTATATGACACATAACAACAGCAAGTATTGCAAATGCCCTTAAAAAATCATAATAAAAAATTCTATTTTCATGCATATTAATCATAAAAATATTTAATTTTTTTTATATAAATGTTTTGGCAGAAATTATTTTTTTCTAAATTTTTTTCACTTTTTTCTTATTTTTTTGAACATCGTTTTTTTTAATCTGATGATATTTGCCTTATTTTTTGTATAACTGAATTTAAGTCCATTTTGTTATCGTTTATCAGATTATATAGTCTTATTAGGTTGTACGAAGCTACAATTGCGAATATTAGGTTCTGAACTCTTTTTAAACCGGTTATTGGGATGAAATCATAATGGTAGATGTTTTTGAAAGTGCCGTTATGTGCTTCCACTGTTCGTGAACGCAATTTATAATCCTTTAATCCTTCTTTGGATGATATTATTCTCTCTGTTTCGTATGTAAGTTCATGAACGTACCTTGTTATGGTTCTATGTCCTTTTTTAAAGCACACTCCCTTGTTTATGCATTTGTTGCAGGCTTTGAAGTTAGAATAGATTAATTTAAGCTTGTTTTGCCCTCCTTTTTCTTGTGGCGCGGGATAAGTTCCATCCAAGGTTAATTCTTCGTTATTGGGGCAAATGAAAACATTTTTATATTCATTAAATACAAAGTAATCTATAGCAAATGGATTGTCAGGCATTTTGCCTGAATTCTTTCTATTTTGCAGTGATGTTGGAATTAAAGCAGTTATTCCCAAGTTTTTCAAATATTCCAGGTTTGCTATCGTTAGATAAATCGTATCCGCGCTGATTTTCTCTGGTTTTGTATTTAAATTGACGAGGATCTGATTCATCAAGGCTGGAATTTGATAATGATCTGTTGGGCTTTGGACGACTTAACGCCGCAAATCAGCTTGGATTTCGTATCTGTTCCCAACTGAACGTTAAATGAAAATTTAGGATATTTCTGGCCATTATCCTTAATTTTCATTAATCTCGAATCATGATCATTCAAAGCAAGGGATTTTTGGCCCGAACAGTCCAGCAAATGCCGCCAATGAAAAAGAATATCGACTTTTTCCTTATCTGTTTTTGATTTATCGTCCATAAATTTCCGTGCTGTTCGCCTAAGCTTTTTAATTTCTTCTTTTGTTAATTCTTCCACCAAATAATGTTTTACGAGCAATTTGATGTCTTTTTCTTTGATTAAGTTGAATGGGGAGTTGTGAGCTCTTTTTATTGTTCCATCAATGGAAAGATGCTTAAAATCTGTTAATCCGATAGTTTTTGCCGCATACAGGATAAAACTCATTATTAGTTGGTAGATTGGCTGGAAGTACTTGTTATAGTCTCTGATTGTTCTGTCGCTGGGTTCGGCGGAGTTTGAAATCAATCGGTATAGATGATTGTATTTCGCCTGATAAGCGACTTGCACGCTGCTGGTTATTTTGTTAATATGGCCGTAAAAAATTAGTTTAATCATATCTTTGAGATTAAAAGGAGGCTTGCCGACTTTGGAGCTTATTCGTCTGATTTTAAAGAAATTGAAGGTTCCTTCAACGATTTCTGATGCAAAATACATAAGTCGAAATTCCTCTTCCATTTCATTAATTTCTTGATTAAAATTGCTTAAAATGTGGTGTTCAGTAATCATATTAATCAAAACCTAAAATATATAATTATATGCTTGTAAAATTACATATAACTACTTATATATTTGTTATTTTTAATATAAATACTTTTTAATAACTTTAGTAAGAATAAAGAATGATTAACTATTTAAATTAAATTTTAATAAAAAAATACTAGTTTTATTTAATTTAAATGAAAATTTTGCTGTTAAATTAAAAAAATAAGTGAATTTTTGGCAAAAAATCTTTAAAAAAATAGCATGTTGAACAAAATTGAAAAATCAAATAATTTCTGCCAACACTCTATATATATCGATAAAAAGTATTGCTTTTTAATGTTATCATCATGTAAAAACCCAAACTACGCTTGATTTGTATCCGATGAAAATTTTATGGTTTCATTAATAGCATGCAAGCTCTAAATGCTTTAATTTTTTGTTTCAAGATTAATTTTTTTCCTGACACATATAGTATTTGTCACTCCTCTATAATGAAGTTTGATTAACCGCTATAATTTTTGTATTTTAATATGATAAACTAGGTTGTGCGAAAACGATAAAAATCAGAAGAAATTTAAAAAAATAAACTCTATAGTTATTTATTATATAAACTATATAGTTATATTATGAAAATTATTATTTTAAACTCCGGAATGGGTACAAGATTAAAAGAATTAACTAAAAATAATCCTAAATCATTAGTTAAGATAACAGAAAATGAAACTATTTTCTCAAGAGCCATAAAAATTTTATCAAAATTTGATATCGATGAATTCATCATCACTACCGGTTATTTAAATCTTGTTTTAGAAAATTATGCAAATAATTTTTCAAATATTTCATTTAAATTCATTCATAATCCAGAATATGGAACAACCAATTATATCAAATCAATTGATTTAATTCCTGATATAGATGATGATGTAATTTTGGTGCATGGGGACTTAGTATTTTCAGATGAAGTGGCAGAGAAAATTATAAATTCAAAAGTAACAACAGTTGTTACAGATTCAACTATTCCCCTTCCAAAGGATGATTTTAAAGCAAAAATAGAAGACAATAAAGTTAAATGCATTTCAACCAAATATTTTGATGATGATGCAGTTGCTTGCCAGCCATTCTACAAAATAAAAAAAGAAGATTGGAAAATTTGGAAAAATAATATCCGTGAATTCTGTATGGATGGAAAAGTTAATGTTTATGCAGAAAATGCATTATCAGATGAGATTGCTATAACTCCAACAGACATTAAGGGAGATTTATGTCAGGAAATAGACACAGTTGAAGATTTAAATAGAATTAAAGAGTTGATAAAATGAAAAAGGTATATATTGCAGTAAGCGCGGATATTCTACACCATGGACACATCAATTTAATTAAAAAAGCATCAGAATATGGAGATTTGACTGTCGGAGTTTTAACTGATGAGGCAATAGCAACATATAAAAGACTGCCGGTCTTGAATTATGAAAATAGATGTGAAATAATTAAAAACATTGTTGGAGTAAAAGAAATAATTCCCCAGAAGACATTGGATTATACTGAAAACTTGAATCAATTAAAGCCAGACTATGTTTTTCATGGTGATGACTGGAAAGAAGGTTCTCAAAGCCAGATAAGACAAAGTGTTATTGAGACCTTAAAGGGATGGGGCGGAGAACTGATAGAAATTCCATATACAGAGGATGTCAGCATTGATCAAATCAACAGCATCATCAAACAATCAGATTCAATCCCTGAATCAAGAAGAGGAAAACTTAAAAAACTTTTATCACTTAAAAAAACAATTAGAATCATGGAAGCACATAATGGGCTTTCAGCATTGATTGTCGAAAATACTCAAGTACAGAAAGATGAAAAAATCAACTCATTTGATGGAATGTGGATTTCAAGCTTGACAGATTCAACGGCAAAGGGAAAACCGGACATTGAACTAGTTGACATGACTTCAAGAATAAACACAATTAATGAAATAATGGAAGTGACAACAAAGCCAATTATTCTTGACGGAGATACCGGCGGATTGATAGAACATTTTGTATTTAATATCAAGACCATAGAAAGACTGGGAGTATCCGCTATAATTATTGAAGACAAGATAGGCTTGAAAAAAAATTCTCTATTTGGAACAGAGGTCGAACAAACACAAGATAGCATTGAACACTTCTGTGAGAAGTTGCATGCAGGTAAGAGCGCCCTTAAAACCGATGAGTTCATGATTATTGCAAGAATTGAAAGTTTAATCTTGAAGCAAGGTATGGAAGATGCCCTTTCAAGAGCAAAAGCATATATTAAAGCGGGTGCTGATGGCATCATGATTCACAGTCGTGAAAAGCAGCCTGATGAAATATTTGAATTTTGCGATAAATTTAGAGAATTTGCACCCGAAATTCCTTTGGTGGTTGTTCCAACTTCATATAACCAAGTTTATGAAGAAGAGCTTTCAGCAAAAGGAGTAAATATCATTATTTATGCAAATCATTTAATTAGAAGTGCTTATCCTGCAATGCAGGAAACAGCCAAGCTAATTCTTGAAAATGAAAGATCAAAAGAAGTGGATGATAAATGCTTATCTATTAAAGAGATTTTAACACTAATTCCTGAGGAATAAAAACATGATTGATGTTAAAGATTTAGTTAGTTATTTTGAAAGCAGGGATATTGGTTTTTTCACCGGAGTTCCGGACTCCCAATTATCTTCATTTTGTGATTACATCGAAGAAAACTGTGAGAATATAATAGCTGCAAATGAGGGAAACGCACTAGCCATAGCTACAGGATATAATCTTGCAACAGACAGATATCCGGTTGTTTACCTCCAGAATTCCGGCCTTGGAAATATTGTTAATCCTGTAACATCTCTAACTCATGAAAAAGTTTATTCCATTCCTATAATTTATATCATAGGTTGGAGAGGAGAACCTGGAGTTCATGATGAACCTCAGCACATTAAGCAGGGTGCGATTACGCCTGACTTATTGGATTTATTGGATATATCCCATATCAATATTACAAAAGATTCTGAGTTCAATGAGTTAGTAGATGCATTTGAAAATGATTTCCTTGAAAAGTTAAATAATGGTGAAAGCGTAGCAATTGTGGTATCTAAAAAAGCATTTAAGGATTATAAGATTAAAAAAGAAAATGACAACATCCTTACACGAGAGCAGGCAATTCAAACAATTGTGGATCATTTAACTGAAGAGGATATTGTTGTTTCCACTACAGGGAAGTCTTCAAGAGAATTATTTGAATATCGCGAAGCTCTGAATCAAGGGCATGGAAATGATTTTTTAACAGTTGGTTCAATGGGCCATTCTTCAAGCATAGCATTGGGTGTTGCATTAAATACTGAAAAAAAAGTCTTTTGTTTTGATGGAGATGGTGCGTTGTTGATGCATATGGGTTCCATTGCTTTGATTGGCTCTAAAAAACCTGAAAACTTCTATCATGTAATGTTTAATAATTCTGCCCATGAAAGCGTTGGAGGACTTCCAACAATTATGAATCAGATAGAAATAGAAGACTTGGTTTTATCCTGCGGATACTATAAAGTGTACAATGCAAGAAACCTTGATGAATTGAAAGAGGTATTGCCTTTGTTTATTAAAGATCAAGGACCTGTATTTTTAAATATTGATGTAGATATTTCTTCTAGAAAAGATCTGGGTAGGCCGACCACAACACCAAATGAAAATAAGAATGAATTTAAAAAGAGGTTGGGTTTATGAATTGGATTTATAACGTTCCCATTAAATTTCATGAGTATAATTTGAAAGAGTTAAAAAATAGATTAAAAGAATTTGATAGTAATACTCTGCTTATTGCTTCTAAAAGAGTAATTAATACTTTTGATTTGGATGTTTCAAGCTTTCAAGTTTTAGATGAAAGTTTATCTAATCCCGATATTCATTTGGTCGAGAAAGTTTTGGATAAGATTTTCAGGCCTGATTTGATTGTTGCTATTGGTGGTGGAAGTTCGATTGACCTTGCAAAAGCAATTTCTGCATTATATGAATACAATGATGAAGACGTGCTGGAGTTAATCAAATCTAAAAAATATTTGGAAAATGAATCAAATATTCCTATTGTAGCAGTTCCCACCACTGCTGGAACAGGATCTGAATGCACTAAATGGGCGACAATATGGGATATGGATAATTTGAAAAAATACTCCATCGATGCAGATTATTTATATCCATTTGAATCTTGGATAGTTCCTGAGCTTACTTCTACAATGGGGCATGATTTAACTTTATCTACTGGTTTGGATGCTTTGGCTCATGCAATGGAATCCTATTGGTCTAATGCTTCAAATTCATACACCAGAGTGCTTGCAAGAGACTCAATTAGAATAATTAGCAAATATTTGCCATTAGTTTTAGAAGATTTGGATAATTTGGAGTATAGGCAGAAGATGTTAATGGGTTCCTTTTTTGCAGGACTTGCATTTTCCAATACTCGAACAACTGCGGCACATTCAATATCCTATCCTTTAACTATGCTTTATGGGATTAATCATGGATTTGCTGTGTCAATAACCCTATTTGAAATATTAAAAAGAAACTGGGATTACTTGAAAGAAAAAGAATTATTTTTAGAATCATTTGGTGTTGATAGTTTGGATGAAGTATTTGATTGGTTTAAACTTGTTTCAGGTGAAAAAATTAATTTGAAAAATTTTGGAGTTAAAAAGGAAGAAATACCAAATATTGTTAAGTTAGCTACTACTGGAGGACGAATGGATAATAATCCAATTGTTTTCAATGAAGAAGAAATTCAAGATATTTTAAATTGTTGTTATAAATAAGGTTTAATATTCATATAGTAAAAAATCAATATTCTTCAAACATTAACAAATATATTTAAAATTATTCGTAAATTACTTTATTATCCTGTAAATGATGAGAATAATTCCTCCCTTTACGAGAAGTATGAAGAATTGGTAGATGATGAAAACATAATCTTCCGTGGAAGACGGATGTACCAATATTTTGATATGTGAATTCATCAAGGAAACTAAAACTATATAATCTGATGATTTTTTCAGAATAATGTAAGATAACAGAGTGATTATATTGGGCTTTTAGAATAAGATAATGGTTTTTAATAATGGAGAATAGTGTTAATTTGAGATGTGATAACTATTCTCCATATTATTATTAGATTTTTAAATTATTAAATTTTTTGAATAAAAATTTCATCTGATACGAAAAAGCCAATATATTATATTGTTTGATGATTTGTTTTCCATTATTATGATTTCTCTATCCTACATTGTCCTTGAATATCTAATCGAATCAGTTTAATTTTCTTAATATATTACCTATTTTTCTAAAGCAAGAAGACATCCGTTATTTGAATCTAATAGAATTATCTAACTTCTGTAATTTTTTAACTCCTTTTTAATTTTTATATTTTTTGTTTTATTCTTTGAATATTCCTGGTCTTTCTTGATTAATTTTAATGCTTTATCTTTTGCCTGATTAAAAATAATGTTCAGAAGTGTTTTTTAATAAAAATTCTTGAAATATTTGAATTATGTTTTCTAATGAATTTTCTTCTTTTAAATTACCTCATATCTGTTTTTTGTTAGATTTTCATCTGACAAAATATTTTTAATTCTGAAATTATTTCTTTTTTCAATTAATTATTTAAATGGAATTAAGTTTAGATTTCTTCAGAAGTTTTTGTATTTGATTGAAATAATATATTTTCCTATCTGGGCTTTGAATTTAATTTATGTTAATTTTAAGTGGAGACATCTTTGATTAGGAAATTTTTTTGTTCTATGGATAATTAATCGCTTGTATTATCTTTTTACGGTAGTTTGTTCTTAGAATGCTAGAATTAATGGTTTCATATGATGCCCTAATATGACTATTTTATTATTTTTTTTTA
>ODAI013417869.1_pt1 | contig 21165 bp, 18 predicted proteins | sample 1539321 | NCBI WGS metagenome assembly ODAI01 (sample SAMN02144231, study PRJEB22623) | gut metagenome | biome: sheep rumen | host: Ovis aries | place: New Zealand | reverse complement strand
TGATAAAATCTGATATACTATCAAATCTATGGTGTCATGCGGCCGTGACGGAATTGGCAGACGTGCAGGATTTAGGTTCCTGTGTCGCAAGGCGTGAGGGTTCGACTCCCTTCGGCCGCAGCTCTTATTTACACCGACAGGAGACGATCCTATGAAAATTATTATTGTTGGCTGCGGCAAAGTCGGCGGAACACTCGCCAAGCAGCTATGCAGCGAAGGACATGATGTAACAGTCCTTGACAAAGATGCGTCCAAACTGCGCGCTATGTCATCAGGATATGACGTGCTTGCACTGGAAGGCGACGCATCCAGTTACAGTGACCTGAAAGAAGCAGGTGTGGAGGATGCAGACATCCTGATCGCGGTCACTGATTCCGACGAGAAAAATCTTCTATGCTGTCTGATCGGACGCAAAACAGGCAATCTAAAGGCAATCGCCAGAGTAAGGAATCCCGTTTATAACAGTGAAGTAGAATTTTTCCGCAAAGGCTTTGGTCTTGCGATGGTCATTAACCCGGAGATGGCTGCGGCTTCTGAAATTGCGCGCATGTTCCGTTTCCCGTCGGCCATCAACATCGAAACTTTCGCGAAGGGGCATATTGAGCTCCTCACTTTCCATCTTCCCGAGCACAGCAAGCTGGCAGGAAAACCGCTCACATATATCCATTCCAAGCTTCATACGGATGTCCTTGTCGTCATGGTGAAGCGTGGCGATCAGGTGACGATTCCATCCGGTGATTTTGTCGTTCAGGCCGGCGATGTCCTTTCCATTGTGACAGGACACGGACAGGCACATGATTTCTTCGGCAAGATCGGCATCGAGACTAACCGCGTCAAAAATGTTATGATCGTCGGCGGCGGTAAGGTCACCTATTATGTTGCGAAGAAGCTGATTGAGAACGGCATCTCTGTCAAGATCATAGAACGGGACAGGACAAAATGCGATGAACTCTCGGACCTTCTGCCGAGAGCCGAGATTATTCACGGGGACGGCATAGATGAAGATCTGCTGCTCGAAGAGGGAATCGAGGTCGTCGACGGATTCACGGCGCTGACCGGACTCGACGAACAGAATATCATGATAGGTCTCTTTGCTAAGAGTGTATCCAAGTCCAATGTCAAGCTGGTCACCAAGATCACAAAGATTTCCTTCGACGATGTTATTGCCAGGCTGAATCTGGGGTCTATCGTTAATCCGAAGGAGATAACAGCCGATTATATCCTTCAGTTCGTCCGCTCAATGCAGGCTTCCGTGGGCAGCGAGATGGAAAATCTGTACAAGCTTCCGGATTCGAATGCTGAGGCGATGGAATTCCATATCGGTGAACAGTGCAAGGCTTGCGATATTCCTCTTCAGAAGCTTCGTCTGAAGAAGAATATTCTGATTGCCAAGATCTATCGAGGCGATCATCTTTTCACACCGACCGGTTCGGATTACATGCAAGTCGGTGACACGGTTGTCCTTGTCGCTCTGCGCGAACACAAGATTACGAATCTCGATGATATTCTTGAAAGGTGATGCAGGGGGGCGATTCATAAACCATGAATTACGGTATAGTTATTTATGTTCTGGGGTGGATCCTGAGAATCGAAGGCGTTCTCCTGCTGCTCCCGTGCGTGACCGCTCTGATTTACGGTGAGAGAGCGGGATTCGCATATGTCGCAGGTGCGGCAATAGCTTTTGTACTCGGCTTTGCACTCAGCTTTAAAAAACCGCGCAGCACCAAGGTTTATGCAAGAGAGGGATTTGTCGTAGTTGCTCTTGCATGGCTTGTCATGTCGCTCGTAGGTGCGCTGCCTTTTACACTGTGCGGTGATATTCCGAATTATCTCAATGCGGTTTTTGAGACGGTATCCGGATTTACAACGACCGGAGCGTCCATATTACCTGAGGTGGAGTCTCTTAACCACTGCTCGCTGATCTGGCGAAGTTTTACGCACTGGGTAGGAGGCATGGGAATATTTGTCTTCATGCTTGCTGTTGTGCCGCTTCTCGGAGGTTCGACCTTTAACCTTATGAAGGCAGAGAGCCCGGGACCTGTTGTCGGTAAATTCGTTCCCAAGATCCGTGACAGCGCGGTCATCCTTTACGGTATTTACCTCGCCATAACAGTCACGGAGATGTTGCTACTCTGGATTTTCGGTATGCCGCTCTTTGAAGCTGCGTGCCATACGTTCGGAACCGTGGGTACCGGAGGATTTTCAGTCAAAAATACCGGCTATATGGGATACTCCCCGGTTTTGCAGAATATCACTACATTCTTCATGATTGCATGCGGTATCAATTTCCAGTTCTATTTTTACCTGTTAGCTAAGAAATTCAAACTGGCGATCGGTATGTCGGAGGTAAAGGCATATCTGGCCATCATTCTTACTTCCATCATTCTTATCTCATTCAACGTGAGAGGAATGTATACGACGTTGGAAGAGACTGTGCGCCATGCGGCTTTTCAGGTCGGCACGATCATAACGACGACCGGCTATGCGACGTGTGACTTTGACAAATGGCCGGAATTCAGTAAAGGCATCCTTCTCATTTTGATGATCGTGGGAGCCTGCGCCGGTTCGACCGGCGGCGGAATGAAAATCTCCCGCGTCGTTATCGTGGTCAAGGGAATGAGGAAGGAGCTGAACAGCATTATCCATCCGAGATATATCAAAAAGATTCAGTTCGACGGTGTGCCGGTAGCGCATGAGACTGTCAGAAACACAAATGTATTCATAGCTATTTATTTCGTGATCATGATTTTGTCAGTTCTGCTGGTGTCTGTGGATAACTATGATTTTACTACTAATTTCACAGCCGTTTCTGCCACGCTCAATAATATCGGTCCGGGTCTTTCCATGGTAGGTCCGACGCAGAATTTCGGTTTCTATTCAGGTTTTTCCAAATGTATCCTGATCTTCGATATGCTTGCCGGACGACTTGAGATATTCCCGATGTTGCTTCTATTTGCTCCGGCAAGTTGGAAAAAATTTACATGAAAATTTTCCGCTGCGCGAACATTACAGGCGGACAGTTTCGAAAAAAGTAACTCTGATTTAATTGTTCTACAAAGGGATAATATATGACAAATGGAATGACAAAGGAAAAGTATCAGACCCTGAGCGTCAAGGTCCTTCGCGACCTTGCCAAGTCGAGGGGAGTGAATGCTTATTACTCTCTAAAGAAAGGAGAGCTTATCGAGGCCATGCTGCAACTTGACGAGGAGGAGAACGGAGCAGGTGCTGCAGGCGAATCGGGCGCTGAAAGCAATGCGGAGCATACCAAGTCATCCGGCGGCGATGCTTATAGAGAATATCAGGCGGATGATGAGTTGACGGCACCCGCAGAACCGGAAGCTTATGACGAACGCCAATTCGGTGAATCTGAATACGCTAAGGTCGATTCCGCGGAGGAAGAACCCGCATCGGAGACTGATGCGCAGGGCGGTGAGGAGCAGGAAGTTCCGGTTGAAAGAGAAGGGGTCCGTGAGAACCTCAGAAAAAATAACGGCGATGAGAACGGGAAACAGAAGTATTCGGGTATCCCCGGCGATACGGGAAAACAGGTCAGAGGCATACTGGAAGTCATGCCTGACGGATTCGGTTTCCTGCGCAGTGCGAACTTTCTTCCCGGTGAGGATGATGTGTATGTCTCACCGTCTCAGATCCGGAGATTTAACCTGAAGACAGGCGATATGGTCACCGGCAACAAGAGAGAGAAAGCTCAGGGCGAGAAGTACGGAGCGCTATTGTATGTCAATACGGTGAACGATCAGCATGCGGAAAATGCGCGCAAGAGATTCCTCTTTGAGAATATGACGCCCATTTTCCCGAATGAGAGGATCCGCCTTGAGAGACCTAACGGCTCGACTGCCACAAGAATTCTCGATCTGATTTCACCGATCGGCAAGGGACAGAGAGGTATGATCGTTGCGCCTCCGAAAGCCGGCAAAACTACCTTGCTCAAGGATATCGCAAGATCGATTCTTGCCGGTAATCCGGATGCATATCTGATCATTCTGCTGATTGATGAGCGGCCCGAAGAAGTCACTGACATGAAGGAATCTGTTTTCGGAAAGAATGTCGAGGTCATCTATTCGACATTTGACGAACAGCCGGAGCATCATAAGCGTGTATCCGAGATGGTAATCGAGAGGGCAAAACGCCTGGTCGAGCACAAACAGGATGTATTCATCCTTCTCGACTCCATTACTCGTCTTGCAAGAGCATACAATCTCACGGTATCGCCGAGCGGCAGAACGCTTTCCGGCGGTCTCGATCCGGCTGCATTGCACATGCCGAAGCGTTTCTTCGGAGCGGCCAGAAACATGCGCGAGGGCGGAAGTCTTACGATTCTTGCCACTGCGCTGGTGGATACGGGAAGCAAAATGGACGACGTCGTTTATGAGGAGTTCAAGGGAACCGGCAACATGGAACTTATCCTCGACAGAAAACTGCAGGAGAAGCGAGTTTTCCCGGCTATTGATATTGTCAAATCCGGCACAAGGCGTGAGGATCTCCTCCTCACACCGAAGGAGCTTCGGGCTGTGGATCTGATGAGAAGGCGTATGAACGGCCTCAAGCCGGAAGACGCAGTCGAATCGATCCTGAATGCGTTCGCGAGATTCCCGACGAATGAACAGGTCGTGAATCAGGTCCTCGCAAAATGGGGAAAAGATCAATAAAAGTTCCGGTGAAAAAGTGCTTGCATACACCCTGCAAGTGTGTTAGAATCAATGTCGCTGTCTTATGTGAAAAGGCGATTATTATTTCAGAATATGTATTTATAAAGAGGTGAGTGAAATGAAGGAAGGAATCCATCCGAATTACTATCAGGCAACAGTTAGCTGCAACTGCGGAAACACCTTTACTGTTGGCTCAACAAAGAAAGATATCCACGTGGAAATTTGCTCCAAGTGCCATCCGTTCTATACAGGCCAGCAGAAAGCTGCTAAGGCTCGCGGACGTATCGAGCGCTTCAATAAGAAGTACAACATGGGCAAGTAAGATAAGACTTTTACAGGAGACGGGGCTCTGGCGCCGTCTCTTTTTCTTTCATTGGAAATTTTTTCATTGGAAACTTTGTATTGGAGGAGTCAGCTGATGCAGAAATCTTCTAACATCGGTGGTCAGGCAGTCATGGAAGGCATTATGATGCGGAACGGAGATACGTATTCTGTTGCTGTCAGAAAACCGGATCACACTATTGAGATGAAGACGGAGCCGTTTCGCAGTATCGCACCGTCACCGTCTCTCAGAAAAATTCCGATCATAAGAGGGATGGTAGCCTTCGTAGACTCGCTGGTCGTGGGTACAGGCGCGCTCATGTGGTCCGCGGAATACGCGGCGGAAGACGAGGAGGAAGCAGCCAAAAAGGAGGAGAATCCGGAAAAGGAAGCAAGAACATGGAAAATTCTTATGACAGTCACTGTTATTATTTCCATATGTTTTTCTGTCGGTCTTTTTGTGGTGCTGCCTTACCTGCTTGCATCGCTTCTTCGAAGGATCGGCTCCCCGGAAGTGGTGGTCTCGCTTGCGGAAGCGCTTCTTCGAATTGTCATTTTCCTTCTGTATATGCTCCTGATTTCACGAATGGAGGACATACAGAGAGTATTTGCCTACCACGGCGCTGAACATAAATGCATTAACTGCATCGAGAACGGCTGGGAACTCAATGTGGAAAATGTCCTGAAGTCATCAAGACGCCATAAGCGGTGCGGCACGAGCTTTCTGCTTATCGTCATTGTGATATCCGTCATCGCATTTTTGATCCTCGGGCTAATGGGAATAACGTCTCCGCTTATGCGAATCGGTCTCAGACTCCTCCTGATTCCGGTCATCGCAGGCGTTTCGTTTGAATTCCTGAGAGTAGCCGGTTCCAGCGATAATCCGGTCGTATGCAAACTTGCCGCGCCGGGACTTGCACTTCAGGGTCTGGTCACCAGGGAGCCGGATGCGGAGATGGCGGAGGTCGCGATCAGCGCTGTAAATGCGGTGTTCGACTGGAGAGAATGGCAGGAGAAGGAAGGCCTTATCTGAGAGGAAAGTATGACCTATCAAGAATTATATCGGAAGGCATGCGGCATTCTTGTGGAAGCCGGATGCCGCGAAGCGCAGGCGGACGCCAGGCAGCTGCTTTTTTATGTCGCAGACCTTGACCTGTCGTCTTACGCGCTGCGAATGAACGAGAAGGTACCGGAAGATATAAGCATGCGGTATCTGGAAACAATCGCAAGGAGAAGTGCAAGGGAGCCGATTCAGTATATTACAGGAGAGGCTCCCTTTTTTGGATACACTTTTTATGTGACGCCGGCTGTCCTTATCCCGAGGTTCGACACGGAGATCCTCGTTGAGGAGGCACTGCGCTATGTGAAGCCGGATTCGCATATCCTGGACCTCTGCACAGGCAGCGGGTGCATATTACTGACGATTCTTGCGGAGAGCAGGCGCAAGTATGGCGATGCATGTGAGGTCAGGGGAACGGCATCAGACATTTCAGAGGATGCACTTTCCGTTGCAAAGTGCAACGACGAAAGGCTTCGAACTGAAGCAAATTTTATTTTAAGCGATTTATTCAATAATATCTGCGGAACTTATGATATAATCACTACGAATCCGCCTTATATCCCCACTGAGATCGTTGCCGGGCTGGAGCCGGAAGTGCGGGATCATGAACCGAATCTTGCGCTTGACGGAAAAGAGGACGGTCTCTTCTTCTACAGGAAGATTGCAAATGAAGCCGGGGCATATCTCAGGGAGGGCGGTCGGCTCATCATGGAAATCGGCTTCGATCAGGGTGAAGCAGTTATGCAGCTGCTTGATAAGGCAGGGTATACGGATGTAAAATGCATAAAAGATCTCTCCGGCCTCGACCGTGTGGTCATGGCGGTGTGGCAGACATACAACAAATAACATATTGAAAATATGATTGTGAGAGCACGAAGCGGAACAATCCGTAATCTGCTTGTGAGTGAATCAAATGATAGATAAAATAGACGGAATACTAAAAAGGCAGGAGGAGATCCTTGCCGAACTGGCTCAGCCGGATACGGCGTCGGACCCGGTGCGAATGACGGCCCTTATGAAGGAACAGGCGCAGCTTGCACCCATTGCCGACACATACAGGGAATACCTGAAAGCTGAGGACGACGAGAAGGACAGCCTTCTCATGCTCGAGGAAGAGCAGGATGAGGAGATGCGGCAGATGCTCCGCGAGGAGCAGGTCGCTGCCAAAGAGAAGAAGGAAGAACTCTATGAAAAACTGAGGATCCTGCTTCTTCCGAAGGATCCGAACGATGACAGAGATGTTATAGTTGAGATTCGTGCAGGTGCCGGCGGTGACGAGGCGGCTCTCTTCGCATCAGAGATATACCGGATGTATGTAAGATATGCAGATACTCTCGGATGGAAGACAGAGATGATTTCTCTGAATGAGAACGGTCTCGGAGGTTTTAAGGAGTGTACGTTCCAGATCCACGGAGCCGGAGCGTTTGAAAGGCTCAAATATGAGAGCGGCACGCATCGTGTGCAACGTGTACCTGAGACTGAGAGCGGCGGACGCATTCACACTTCGACTGTTACGGTTGCCGTCCTTCCGGAGGCCGAGGAGATCGATGTCGAGATTGATCCAAAAGACTGCAGGATTGATGTGTTCCGCGCGACAGGTAACGGAGGACAGTGCGTCAACACGACGGATTCCGCCGTGAGACTCACGCATATCCCCACCGGAATCGTGATTTCCTGTCAGGATGAGAAGTCTCAGCTAAAGAACAGGGCTAAGGCCATGAAAGTGCTTCGTGCGAGATTGTATGATCTCAAACAGCGGGAAGAGCACGATAAGAGGGCAGATCTTCGAAGAAGCCAGGTCGGCACGGGTGATCGCTCGGAGAAAATCCGCACCTATAATTTCGGACAGGGGCGTGTGACGGACCATAGGATTCATCTCACGCTTCATAAGATAGACAGCATTTTAAATGGTGATCTGAATGAAATCATTGACAGTCTGATCGCATATGATCAGGCCAGCAAGCTTTCGGCGGAAAATGCGGAACCGGGAAAAACTCAATAGTATAAGCATTTTACAGGAGGTAAAATTATCATGAAGAAAGCAGCGCTTGTTATTCTTGCTGCCGGTATCGGCAGCCGTTTCGGAGGCGGGATCAAACAGTTGGAGCCGGTAGGACCGAATGGCGAGATCATTATGGATTACTCGATCCATGATGCTATCGAAGCAGGCTTCAGCAAAGTTGTATTTATCATTCGCAGAGATCTGGATGAGGATTTCCGCAGAATCATCGGCGACAGGATCAGCAAGGTCGTTGAGGTCGCGTACGCTTACCAGGCTATGGACGATCTGCCGGAAGGATTTTCCGTTCCGGAAGGCCGCAAAAAACCGTGGGGAACAGGTCAGGCAGTACTTGCCGCCCGCGATGTGATCAGTGAGCCGTTCGCGGTCATCAATGCAGATGACTACTATGGAAAAGAGGGCTTTAAGCTTCTTTACAATGTTCTGACAGCCGATGATGCTTCCGAGGAAGATATTGAGAAAATCTACATGGCAGGCTTTGTTCTGAAAAATACCCTCTCGGATAACGGCGGTGTCACACGCGGAATCTGCCGTCGTGACGAGGAAGGCAATCTGATCGGAATCGATGAGACGAAAGATATTGTTAAGAACGGCGATGGCGCTGCGGTTCAGACTGACAACGGACTGGTAGAAGTGGATCCGGAGAGTCTGGTATCGATGAATATGTGGGGATTCTCCCAGTCCTTCGTTAAGGAACTGGAAAAGGGCTTCCCGGAATTCCTTAAGACGATTGAAGGCAATGAGCTGAAGGCAGAATATCTGCTTCCGATCATTGTTGACGATATGCTCAGCAACGGAAGAGCGGTCGTCAAAGTACTGCGTACAGACGATCAGTGGTTCGGCGTTACTTATAAGGAAGACAAAGCTTTTGTGAAGGAGTCCTTCGAGAAGCTGGTCAACGCCGGAGTCTATAAGTCACCGCTCTTCTGATGTAACACAGGTCCCGTTTGCGGAATCTTATGCAGCAGATGTATCAGTAACGGTTGACATAATTATGGGACGGAAACGATATGCTTAGTCTTTGACGCTGAAGTCTCGTGCTTTTGCCGTGAGACGAATGCGTAAAATGAAACTTACAAACAGGAGGAGTTATTATGGGAAAGTATTTCGGTACAGACGGTTTCCGCGGAGAAGCCAACAAAGATCTTACTGCAGAGAAAGCTTTTAAGGTCGGACGTTATCTCGGATGGTATTACGGCCGTATGCATGAGGACGGAAAAGCACAGATCGCGATAGGCAAGGACACGAGAAGAAGCAGTTATATGCTGGAGGATGCACTTTCTGCAGGTCTCACGTCTTCGGGTGCGGATGTCTATCTGCTTCATGTCACGACTACACCGTCGGTCTCATACGTTGTTCGTACAGAGAATTTTGACTGCGGTATTATGATCTCAGCCAGCCACAATCCTTTCTATGACAACGGCATCAAGATCATGCGTTCCAACGGACAGAAGATCGAGCCCGAGATCGAGTATCAGATCGAAGAGTATATTGATGGTAAGATCGAGGAGATTCCGTACGCAACGCGCGAAGGCATCGGTCGCACAATCGACTTTTCAGCAGGAAGAAACCGCTATATCGGATATCTGATTTCCATTCCTACCCGCAGCTTTAAGTCAAAGAGAATCGGTCTTGACTGTGCGAACGGAAGCGCTTCCTCGATTGCCAAGAGCGTTTTCGATGCTCTCGGAGCAAAGACCTATGTTATGGGCAATGCGCCGGACGGCATCAATATCAATCGCGGCTGCGGGTCTACACACATTGAAGCTCTTCAGAATTTTGTTATGGACAACGGACTCGATGTCGGATTTGCCTATGACGGCGATGCTGACAGATGTCTCTGCGTTGATGATCAGGGAAATATCATCAACGGCGATCATATCATGTATATCTGCGGCAAATTCATGAGCGAGAACGGGCAGCTGAAAGACAATATGGTCGTCACAACTGTCATGTCCAACCTCGGTCTGTATAAAGCACTTGCCCGTGAAGGAATCAATTATGTTCAGACGGCGGTCGGTGATAAGTACGTTGCCGAGAACATGCTTGCCAACGGCTATCGCATCGGAGGAGAGCAGTCCGGACATATCATTTTCAGCAAATATGCTACTACTGGTGACGGCATCCTGACATCTCTGATGGTCATGCAGACCATGCTTGACAAGAAGGCTTCGCTTTCTGCTCTCGCATCGGAAATGAAGGTATATCCGCAGGTACTGAAGAACGTTAAAGTTCATGACAAGGCTGTTGCACAGGCAAATCCGGCTGTTCGGGAAGCAGTTGAGAAAGTCGCGAATGAACTCGGAAAAGACGGACGTATCCTTGTACGTGAGAGCGGCACGGAGCCTCTTATCCGCGTAATGGTGGAGGCCGGCACAAATGCCATCTGTCACGAAATGGTGGATAAAGTCGTCAAAGTCATTTATCAGGAAGGGCTTGCGATAGACTGACATCGGAGGATATATTGAAGAAATTAGCTGTATTATTGTTCATATCTGTATTTATTCTTTCCGGCTGCGGCGCTTCGGCTAATCTGATTTCCAAGGCAGGTGAGAAGCTTGAAGCCGGGAAGTATGAGGAAGCAGAAGCAATTTATAGTGAAGTCACGGAGACAGGCCGCTATGTTTCGGAGGGCTATCGCGGTATGGGAATCTGCCAGATCAATCAGGGAATGTATGCGGATGCGTGCATTTCCTTTGAGAAAGCACTTCTCTATGCGGACGCCCAGAGTGCAGAGTACACCAGAGACGTGGAACTTTATCTGGCTTACTGCAGACAGCACCACGGCGAGGATGACAAGGCACTTGAGATATACAACGGGATTGTAGCCCGTGACGCCAGTCCGGACGTGCTGTATCTCCGGGGAAAGCTGTACATGGACCTCGGAAACACGGAGGCCGCTTCGGAGGATTTCGACAGAGCAGCTTCGCTGAGTGACGACTACGATCTTTTTATCAATATCTATGAGGTGTATGCCTCCCATGATAAGAAGGCGGACGGAAGCAGCTTTCTCGAGAGAGCGCTTCAGATCGTCAGCGATTCTGAAAAGGATTATTATAATAAGGGACTTGTGCATTACTATCTGCAGAATTATGAGGAGTCGAAGACCAATCTGATATCGGCACTCGATGAGGATCCGTCCGACAGCGCCTCCATACTTCTGCTCGGAAGAGTGTATCTTTCCATGGGACTGACAGCCGATGCCAGAGCGATGTTCAATGAGCATATCATAAACGGCAGCAATGCGGCTGCGGCCTATAACGGTCTTGCCATGTGCGACATGGAGGAGAACAATTACGAGTCGGCACTTAACAATATCAATGCAGGTCTTGAACTGAATGATGCCGAAGCGGACCGCGGACTTATGTACAACAGAATTATCGTGTACGAGCATCTGAAGGATTGGAGTTCTGCGAAGGCGCAGGCGACGGCATTTGTACAGAAATATCCGACAGATGAGGCCGGAATAAGAGAAAATGAGTTTCTGAGTACCCGGTAGGAACAAAAAGAGTCGGGCAACATGAGGTGTCATATTCTGCATGCAATGACAGTGTGCAGGCTGACGCTTTTGTGCCGGAGTTAAGAGGGGTTTTCGCACCCGGTGAAGCCACAATATATACCAGGCTGTATCTATAAAAGTCTGTTCAATGTTGTGTCGACACTGCCATATGCGAAAGCCCCTCTTTTTTTTGAACTTTTTGAAGAAGGAATACACAGTGTATCAGCACGTGATCCGCATATATGTCTGAACAAATCGGTGCATTATTGTAAACCGCATTCGTAAGTACGAATATATGAACTATATACGTATAACAGAAGTGAGCAAAAGTGAGCATAAAAATGAAAATAAATTGTTGGTGAATGGTCAAAGATGGGCAGAGTGATTCCTACAAGCATTTAAAAAGCAGAGTTTTTAAACAAATTCCACAAAAACGATGGGTCATATTTGGTGATTATTCGTGATTGAAAATGATTGAATTTGATTACGTGTGATGGTATGATAGTTTCAGATCAAAGAAGGAGTGTGAGTGGACTAAATGCTGACAGAAGAACGCTGGGGAGCGATACTGGAGCTGGTCGAAAGGGAAAAAGCCGTATCGGTTCCCGAACTGGAAAAACGTCTTGGTGTTTCTGCATCTACAATTCGAAGAGATCTCACGCAGCTGAATTCACTCGGCAAACTGATCAAAGTTCACGGAGGAGCTACCAGCATCGGGACACAGTATGTCGGGAAAGATCTGACGATGGACGAAAAGTATCTGATGAACAGCGATGAAAAGATGGAGATAGCCAGATATGCAGCTGAGCTGATCGGTCCGGGGGACTACGTTTATATAGACGCCGGCACGACTACAGAGATGCTGGTGGACTGTATCAGAGAGCAGAAAGCAACCTATGTCACGAATTCACTTACCAATGCGCGCAAGCTTGTCAGAAAGGGATATAGGACGTTTTTGACAGGCGGCGAGGTAAAAGGCACGACAGAAGCTGTTGTCGGAGCAGAAGCAGCCGAGTATCTGAGAAAACTTCACTTCACTATCGGATTCTGGGGGACGAACGGCGTCTCGGCAGAACAAGGTTTCACCACGCCTGACCAGAATGAAGCTATGATCAAGCGCATCTCAATGGGTCAGACAACAAAGAGGTATATTTTATGTGACCGGAGCAAGTTCTCGGTCGTATCACCTGTAACTTTTGCGGATTTTGAGGATGCAGTTGTGATCACCGGAAAACTGACGGACAAAAAATATAAAAAATACGAAAATATTATGGAGGTGACAAAATGATTTACACGGTAACATTCAACCCGTCTCTGGATTATATTATCAGAGTGGAAAATCTTCGTCTCGGTGTGATCAATCGTACGTATTACGAAAACATTCTTCCCGGCGGAAAAGGAATCAATGTTTCGATCGTTCTGAAGAATCTTGGTCATGAGAGCACAGCACTCGGATTTATGGCAGGTTTTACAGGTCGTGAAATTGCAGCAAGACTTGAAAAATTCGGTGTAACTTCTGATTTTATCGAGGTCAAGGAAGGTCTTTCCAGAATCAATGTCAAAGTTAAATCCAATGAGGAGTCTGAGATCAACGGCCAGGGTCCGAATATCACAGAGGAAGATATCCAGGCTCTCTACAAGCAGCTCGATGACCTCAAGGAAGGCGACATCCTCATTATCTCCGGCAGTGTACCGAATACTCTTCCGGGCGATATGTATGAGAGAATTATGTCCAGACTGGAAGGCCGCGGAATCGACATCGTTGTTGATGCTGAGCGCGCACTGCTTGTAAACGTTTTGAAGTATCATCCATTCCTGATTAAGCCGAATAATCATGAGCTCGGCGACATCTACGGCGTTACACTGAAGACACAGGATGAGGTTATTCCGTACGCTAAGAAACTCCAGGAAGAGGGCGCCCGCAACGTTCTTATCTCCATGGCAGGTGAAGGTGCAGTATTTATCTCCGAGAAGGGTGATGTATTAAAGAGCCCGGCACCGAAGGGCACGGTCGTAAACTCCGTAGGTGCAGGCGATTCCATGGTCGCCGGATTTGTTACAGGTATGATCGAGTCCAACGATTACATGACAGCATTCCGCATGGGTCTGTGCACAGGCTCCGCAAGTGCTTTCTCACCGGATCTTGCCACAAGACCTGAGGTCGAGGCACTTCTGGCAAAACTTCCTGTAATCGAATAATATGCTTACAGTGACAAAAGTATAGTGTAAGGATATAATACATTGACTTGCGCGTTTGTGAAAAATCGCATACAATGTGTACAAATAGGACATTTTATATGTGCGAATTGCACAGATGTTCAAGCAGGTATATATCAATATATTGCGTAATTTGATTCCGGATTGCGTCAATAAAAAAAAGGAGGAATGGAAATGAGAATTACTGATTTGCTGAAGCCGGAAGGTATTAAGCTCGGCGGAAGCGCAACCGACAAGATGGATGCCATCAACCAGATGGTAGACCTCATGGTAAAAGAGGGTAACGTAACAGATAAGGAGAAATATAAAGCCGCTGTTATTGCCCGTGAGCAGGAGAGCACAACAGGTATCGGCGACGGTATCGCTATCCCGCACGCAAAGACAGACGCTGTCAAGGCTCCGGGTCTTGCAGCTATGACACTGCCGAACGGTGTTGATTACGAGGCGCCGGACGGAGAGCCGTCCAACATCATTTTCCTGATCGCAGCTCCGAACACGAAAGAGAACGTTCATCTGGAAGTTCTTTCCCGCCTCTCCATGCTGCTCATGGACGATGATTTCACAGATTCTCTGAGAAATGCCAAGACTGTCGAAGAGTTCCGTGCGATCGTTGATAAGGCAGAGAATGAGAAGCTGGCTGAGGAAGACGCTAAGGAAGCTGCTGCAGCATCAGGCGTTTCCCAGGGCTATGACATTCTTGCAATCACAGCTTGCCCGACAGGTATTGCTCATACCTACATGGCAGCTGAAGCACTCGAGAAGAAGGCAGCAGAGATGGGGCTTAAGCTGAAGGCTGAGACACAGGGATCTGTCGGTGCGAAGAACGTCCTTACGGCTGAGGAAATTGCCAATGCCAAGGGTATCATCATCGCTGCTGACAAGACAATCGACCTTGCACGTTTCGGCGGCAAGCAGGTTTATCAGACATCTGTTTCCGCAGGTATCAATAAGCCGGAAGAACTCATCAACAAGATCATCAACAATGAGGCACCTATCCTTGACGGATCAGCTCCGGCCGCTTCCGCTTCCGGCGGTGAGGGACAGGGCGCAGGCGCTTCCTTCTACAAGTACCTTATGAACGGCGTATCCCACATGCTTCCGTTCGTCGTAGGCGGCGGTATCCTGATCGCGATCGCATTCCTGATCGACGGTTTCCTTGCTCCGGATGCAGGTGCTGATTTCGGTGTTGCCACACCGGCAGCGCACTTCTTCAAGCAGGTCGGTGGCGATGCATTTGGCTTCATGCTCCCGATCCTTGCAGGCTACATCGCTATGGCTATCGCTGACAGACCCGGCCTTGCAGTAGGTTTCGTCGGCGGTACTCTCGCAAACGCCGGCTATAACTGGGGCTGGCTGAACGGCGGCGCTGCTGTCGGCGGCGGTTTCCTCGGCGCTCTGTTCGCAGGTTTTGCGGCAGGTTTCTTCGTCAAGTGGCTGGAAGGTGCCTGCGACAAGCTTCCGGATTCTCTGGAAGGTATCAAGCCGGTTCTTCTTTACCCGCTGATCGGTATCCTTGCTATCGGCGTTATCATGTTCACGGTCAACCCGCTCTTCGCTATGATCAACACAGCGATGACCAATGTCCTGAACAGCATGGGAACATCCAACCTTGTTCTTCTCGGCGCGATCGTCGGCGGCATGATGTCCATCGACATGGGTGGTCCGTTCAACAAAGCGGCTTATGTATTCGGTACAGCTATGCTGGCTGAAGGTACGGACGCCGGCAAGATCATCATGGCTTCCGTTATGGTCGGTGGTATGGTTCCTCCGCTTGTTATCGCTCTTTCCACAACATTCTTCAAGAATAAGTGGTCAGAGGCTGACAAGAAGGCCGGCCTTGTAAACTACATCATGGGTCTCTCCTTCATCTCCGAAGGTGCTATCCCGTATGCAGCTGCTGACCCGGGACATGTCATCCCGTCCTGTATCATCGGTTCCGCAATCGCAGGTGCTCTTTCCGCTATGTTCGGATGCGCAAGCCCGGCTCCGCACGGTGGTTTCTGGGTTATCGCTATCATCACGAACCCGGTTATGTACTTCGTAGCACTCGCTGTCGGTTCGATCGTCGGCTGCCTGATTCTTTCCTTCTGGAAGAAGCCGTACGAGGGCTGATGCACAATTTCATAATCAATGTTGAGAGCTGCCGCTGATTGGCAGCTCTCTTTTTTCTCAATGAAAAAAAACTTGCCCATTCATACTTTCATGTGTATTATATACAAATGAATTTGGAAACCTCAGCAATCCCCGTCAGGAGACGCTGAGAAATCACAAATTCGGCAATCATCACGCATTGAGGAGTGCATTATGAAAGATAGAAAGATTTTCTGCCTGAACAACATCAGTGAAGTAGGTACAGCAAAGTTTCGTAACGGGTACACCCTGGTCGATTCCATGGATGAAGCGGCAGGTGTTCTCGTTCGTTCCGCCAATATGAATGAAATGGAATTCCCGGAGAATCTCCGCGCGATCGCACGTGCGGGCGCAGGCGTCAACAATATTCCGGTCGAGCGCTGCTCCGAGGAAGGAATCGTTGTCTTCAACACACCGGGAGCCAACGCCAATGCGGTCAAGGAGCTGGTCATTGCAGGCCTCATGCTGGCCGCAAGAGACGTAGTCGGCGGTGCTGACTGGGTGAAAGAGAATGCGGACGATCCGGATATAAAGAAGGCAGCGGAGAAGGCCAAGAAGGCGTTTGCGGGAAATGAGGTGCTCGGCAAGACACTTGGCGTCATCGGTCTCGGGGCAATCGGCGTTCAGGTCGCTAACACCGCTTCCCAGCTAGGAATGGATGTCTACGGATACGACCCGTATCTCTCGGTTGATGCTGCATGGCATATGTCCCGCGCGGTCCACTATGCGGAGACGCTCGATGACCTCTTTGAGAAGAGCGATTTCATTACGATCCATGTGCCGTACATGCCTTCCACAAAGGGCATGATTTCCAGAGAAGGCATTGCGAAGATGAAAGATGGCGTGAGCTTCCTGAATTTCGCGCGTGACGCTCTGGTCGATGAGGAAGCTATGGCAGAAGCACTGGAGTCCGGCAAGGTCAGGTGTTATGTGACGGATTTTGCAAATCCGATTTCCGCTCACATGAAGCACGCGGTCGTCCTGCCTCATCTGGGTGCATCCACCGAGGAAGCGGAGGAGAACTGTGCGATCATGGCGGTCAAGGAGCTGCAGGATTATCTGGACAACGGAAACATCTCCAACTCTGTCAACTATCCGAATCTCAGCGCAGGAATCTGCACATCAGTGTCCAGAGTTGCGATTCTGCACAGGAACCTGCCGAATATGATTTCACAGATCACGGCTTTCTTCGGTAAGAACGGTCTGAATATCGAGAATCTTTCCAGTAAGATAAAGGGTGCTTATGAATATACGCTTATCGATATGGATGCCAAGATGCCGCATGACACAGTCGAACGGCTGAAAGAGATTGACGGGGTCCTCCGTGTGAGAAGATTGTCCCCCAAAGACTGAAAAAAACACTAAAGAAACTGTAAAAATGTCGGATATTTGTATTCTTTTCAGAAGAACTTATGGTATAATTTACCTTAGTATGGTGGTTGCGGGAGAAAAATGATCATAGCGACATTTACCTGTTCCGCCGAAAAATCATAGACAAGGAGAATAAAAATGAAGAGTTTCAGCTATGTACTCACAGATGCAGAAGGTATCCACGCACGTCCGGCAGGCGAACTTGTTAAGAAGTGCAAAGGCTATGCAAGCAAGATCACTATCATCAAGGACGGCAAGGCTGCAAACGCAGCTAAGATCCTTGCAGTTATGAGCCTTGGCGCAAAGCAGGGCCAGACTGTTGAATTCCAGATTGAAGGCGCTGACGAAGATGTAGCAGCTGCTGAGCTTGAAGCATTCATGAAGGAAAACCTGTAATTCAGATTTAACTTATCTATGAATTATGAGAAAGGGCTGTCGCGATTGCGGCAGCCCTTTTGATGTGCTTTGTGTGGATTGCAGACGTGTGCTGCGGAAAGTGTTTGCGCGCCGCACGTCGCGGATAGAACGCCGGGGCGTTCATAAATTTATTTTGCAGACTCGTTTGACTTAGCCTCCTGAAGCTTCAGCGCACGCACCTTCAGCGGCAGTCCGAACAGTGTAATGAAACCGTCCGCATCATGATGATCATACATATCACCTGTTGTGAAGGATGCAAGAGACTCATTGTAAAGGCTGTACGGAGAAGTCGTTCCGGCTTTGATGATATTGCCCTTATAGAGCTTGAACTTCACTTCACCGGTCATATACTCTTCCGTAGACTTTGTGAAGGCGATGAGGGCGTCACAGAGAGGTGTGAACCATTTTCCTTCATAAACTACCTGAGCAAGTTTATCTCCGACCGTTTTCTTGAATTCCATCGTTGCACGGTCGAGCACGAGTTCTTCAAGCTGCTTGTGTGCTTCCACGAGAATCGTTCCGCCGGGTGTCTCATACACGCCGCGTGATTTCATACCGACGACGCGGTTCTCAACGATGTCCACGATACCGATACCGTTTGCGCCGCCGAGCTCGTTCAGCTTGCGGATCACGTCGGCAGGTTTCATGGCCTCGCCGTTGACGGATGTCGGAACACCCTTTTCAAATGTCATTGTGACCTCCGTTTCACGGTCCGGAGCATGCTGCGGAGAGACGGACATGACGAGCATGTGGTCATAATTCGGAGCGAGCGACGGATCTTCAAGCTCAAGACCTTCATGGCTGATGTGCCAGAGGTTGCGGTCACGGCTGTAGCTCTGGGAATGATCGAACGGAAGGTCAATGCCGTGTGCCTTGCAGTATTCGATTTCATCTTCCCTCGACTTGAGTGTCCAGAGGTCTGTCATACGCCAGGGAGCGATGACTTTGATATCCGGAGCGAGAGCCTTGATGCCCAGTTCAAAACGGATCTGATCATTACCCTTGCCGGTAGCACCGTGGCAGATCGCGACAGCGCCCTCCTTGCGTGCGATTTCGACGAGTTTCTTTACGATAGCCGGGCGGGCCATGGAAGTTCCGAGCAGGTACTTGTGCTCATAGACTGCGCCTGCCTGTACGCACGGCATAATGAAATTCTCTGCGAAATCGTCGTTAATATCCTCAATGTATAATTTGGAAGCGCCGGAGAGCATAGCTCTTTGATCCAGTCCGTCCAGCTCTTTTCCCTGGCCGCAGTCAACGCAGCAGCAGATAACTTCGTAGTCAAAAGTTTCCTTGAGCCACGGAATGACTGCCGTTGTATCAAGACCGCCTGAATAGGCAAGAACTACTTTCTCTTTACTCATGATTCTGTATCCTCCTGAAAAATGATTATGACCGCACAGTTTGCGATGATATGCAAGGTAACGAGTCGCACGGTCGGAGCATCCGCCGTCGGCTGCTGATAGGTACGAATATACAACGTATGCAAAAAATATGCAACACTTAATTTAGAAAATCGATTTTTAGTGGCCGACGTATGAATAAATATACATGGAAAATGAATAATTATGCACGATAAAACGGTTTACATTTCTTCCCGAATGGTCTATTATGTATCAATATAAACGAGGAGGGAAAACTATGAAGTGTATATCAGGCGGCGTAACAGCTGCAAAAGGTTTTTCAGCGACCGGCGGGGCAGCCGGTATTAAAAAGAACGGCAGTGCCGATATGGCTCTTATATATTCAGATACTCCCTGCATCACGGCAGGAACGTTTACGACCAACCGTGTAAAAGCGGCACCGGTCATCTGGGACAGAGATCAGGTCAGATCCGGCAATAAGGCTCAGGTCATAGTGGTGAATTCGGGTGTTGCAAATGCCTGCACGGGCGAAGAAGGTCTTCGCTACTGCCGCGAGACGGCAGAGGCAGCTGCAAGGGAATTCGGTGTTGAAGCAAATGCCGTGCTCGTAGCATCCACCGGCGTTATCGGCCAGCAGATCCCGATTGACAAAATCGTGGCGGGCGTGACAGCCTTAAAGCCCGGCCTCGATGGCAGTTTGGAAGGAGGTGCTCGTGCAGCCCGTGCCATCATGACAACGGATACCGTTCCGAAGGAAGCCGCCGTCAGCATCAGCCTTTCGGACGGAACCGAAGCTGTCATCGGCGGCTGCTGCAAGGGTTCCGGTATGATTCATCCGAATATGTGCACGATGCTCGCATTCATCGGAACAGATGCGGTAATTTCTAAGGAAATGCTTCAGAAGGCTCTCTCCTCCGTCGTGCCGGATACATTCAACATGGTATCTGTCGATGGGGATACTTCCACGAACGATACCTGTATTGTGATGGCGAACGGTCAGGCGGGGAACAGGGAGATTGCCGGTGAGGATGAGGATTACGAACTTTTCCGCGCAGGACTCCTCGAGGTCTGCACGAAGCTGGCGAAGAAGATGGCAAAGGACGGCGAAGGCGCGACATGTCTCTTCGAGGTCAAGGTTATCCACGCTGATACGAAGGAAAATGCGCGTGTGCTCGCCCGTTCCGTCGTCTCGTCGACGCTGACCAAGGCCGCCATCGCAGGGCATGACGCGAACTGGGGAAGGATCCTCTGTGCACTCGGCTATTCGGGGATAGAATTTGACCCGGATAAAGTCGATCTCTATTTTGAGAGTGCAGCCGGGAAGCTGCAGATTTTAAAGGACGGCGTCTCGACGGGCTACAGTGAGGAATTTGCAACAAAGATCCTCTCGTGCGATGAAATCACCGCGACGGCGGACATGAAGATGGGCGACGCCGAGGCTGACGCATGGGGCTGTGATCTGACACATGAGTATGTAAATATTAATGCGGATTACCGCTCATAAGAGTAAGTTTATATACAGAAAAACAGATGCCGTCATCAGGCGGCAGAATGGAGATAGATATGGCCGGAAATATGGATTTATGGATCGAGAAGGCAAATGTTCTCATTGAAGCCCTTCCCTATATCCGCGAGTTCAGCGGTAAAAAGATAGTAGTCAAATACGGCGGATCCGCTATGACGGATTCCGTCCTGAAGAAGAGTGTCATCACCGATGTTGCCCTTCTGAAGCTGATCGGTATGAAACCGATTATTGTTCACGGCGGCGGAAAGGAGATCAGCAAGTGGGTCAAGCTCTCCGGTAAGACTCCCGAGTTCGTGAACGGACTCCGCGTCACGGATTCCAAGACCATGGAGATCGCGGAGATGGTGCTGAACCGCGTCAATAAAGGCCTTGTCCAGTATATGGAAGAGAACGGTGTGAAAGCCTGCGGTATTTCGGGCAAGGACGGCGCTACCATGCTCGTTAAAAAGAAGGAGCTGCCCGGCGGTCAGGACATCGGATATGTCGGTGAGGTTACGACAGTCAACACCGCGCTGATCGATACGCTGCTTGACCAGGACTTCGTTCCTGTCATCTGCCCGATCGGTATGGG
>ODAI013024974.1_pt1 | contig 21166 bp, 10 predicted proteins | sample 1539321 | NCBI WGS metagenome assembly ODAI01 (sample SAMN02144231, study PRJEB22623) | gut metagenome | biome: sheep rumen | host: Ovis aries | place: New Zealand | reverse complement strand
TATTCGGAGATAAATCGTGCAAATTTAGAACATAGAATTTTTCTTTTTTGCCGTCCAAAGTAAACTCTTTTTCAGGGAAGCCGCGTCGCGGAATTATTTTACCGTCAGAACCTATATGTTCCGGAACTTCGACAAACTTAGACGGTTTAACCATAGGTGCGGTTTCTTCTATATGTTCAACTTTTTCTTGAATTCCGTTCATCAGTTGTTCAAATTTTTTGTAAGCATCTTTTGAATTGGAAACCTCACTTGGAAAATCTAACTTCATTGTTTTTGTAAGGAATCCGTCACGTACGCTCTCTAAGTCAGCTTTAGCCAATATTCTTGCTATAGTAAAATCAGAGGTAGTTCTAAACAAGGACGCAACCATCTCTTCATTATATGAACCGGTGCAGAATGCTTCAAACCAATGGTGATTACTTACCATATTGATAATTCTGTTTTTAATATCTTTTGTAAGATTAAATCTGTCTAAAATTGAGTAAACGTATTCTGCTGACAATTCGGCGTGTCCTTCATCCCTGCCGCTCATGTAGCGTTTCCCTATATCGTGGAGAAGAGCAGAGAATTTGAGCACAATTTTGCTTTCATCGTCAAGAAGCTTAAATCCGTATTCATCGACCGCTGTATACAAAGGATCATTGAGAGATTTTTGAAGCACGTGCAGAATGTGTAAATCAAGCGGATATTTCTGACCATGTCTTTGAACACCGTCAGGGTCAATATTTCCGTTACCATGCTGCGGTTTACCAAAATATGATGCAAATTCCGGAATACCTTTGAGGATGCCGTTTATAAATTCTCTGACTTCTTCAGGAACTTTTGCGTTATCTGCAAGTCTGTTTTCAGTTGTGAATTTTGTAATCTCACGCCTTATTTGACCGGCAACTCTTTGCTGTTCGGGCGTTAAATCTACTTTTTCAGGTCCTTTTGTGTTCAAAAGTCCTTCAAATCCGTCTTCGGATGGTATATAGCCAAAACTTCCGGCTATATCAGGAACTTCTTTGAAGTCACAGGATGTTTTACTTCTTGCTTCCAGTATGAGATCATAAATATTCATTCCGCTATCATCAAGTTTTTTGAGATTTTCTGCAAATTGCCGCAGATATTCTTTTCTTCTAATCATAGTTTGAGCGAGTTTAATGTCTTTTGATGGAGCGGACATTATTGTCTTATAGATTGTTTCATCAGGAATATCAAGAACGTGTTGAATTGAATTCAGGAGTTCTTCTTTAGTTATTGATTCATAGAATCTGTTATATTCAATAAAGGTTATGAGTTCAATTACGTCAGCTCTGAAATCTTTAACTTCACCTTTGGCTCTATAGTGCATAGAACCTCCGACATCGCTCTTTATGATTTTTCCGTTTTCGTATAATTGAGTATTATCGTTCCAAGGAGCATCTCTGTTTGCAAGCCAAACATCTACAGCAAATGAATCAAACAATTCTTTTTGCTTATCAGATGAAGCGCCATGCCAGCTAACTTCTTGCATGCCGGGGATGTATTCGCTTGCCATTCCGATAACTTCGCCGTTTTTTCTATAGACAAAATGTTCATTTGGAGCATCAATTCCTGCTGCACGATATAATTGAGAAGCTATAACTTCTTCAATACTTTGTCCGCGCTTGTCTGATGTCGGGAATTTTACGTAGTACAATTTACCATCTATAAGGTAGTAGTCACCTTTATTAGAACCATTACGTTTAGAACCGACGAAGTGAATAGCTTCGCATTCTTTTCCGCCCAGATTTATAGATTCTGTTCGGTTTTCATATCTGCTTTTATAATGTTGAATAGCTTGTTCTGTTTGCTGTTTAGATTCTTCAGACAGTTCAAGTCTTGGAATTTCTGTTGCTTTTGATGCATCATACTCTGCTGCTATGTCTTCACCGCTCGTGTAACTCTTAATAAGCCTGTTCATATTAGAGATAAATTGTTCTCTTGAATATTGAAGAGGAATTCCGTCCTGATTAAATTGGTCAAGATTCATATTTTGAATAACTTCATCAGCATTTCCGTTATTTGCAAGAACCTTGAGCGCAGCTTTTTCATTGCCTTTTGGAGCTTCAATAATCGGGTGTTTTACATCAATTGAACGCTTTATTCGGTCGATAATTCCGAGAATATCAATTCCTTCATTTTGAAGAAGGGTAATATCTTCTGTATTCAGCGTATTAAGCGTATTAAGCAGTTTTATATTTTCAGAAATATCATCAGAAACAGTCAATTCTTCAGTTAAGATATTTACAAATCCTTGCGGATTAGCACCTCTTGATTGAATATTTTGGAGCACTTTGCAGAAGTTAGGCGTAAATCTTGCAAGAGATTTTGCTTGGTTTAAAATATCTGATATAAATTGATCATCAAAACCTAAATCAATGAACATTTTGAATTTATTTATATACATATCTTCATTAATATTCTGATTCTTGTAGCACTGAAGAGCAAGATATATTTTATCTTTAGGGAAATTGCTGTTTTTATTCAAACATAATTTTTTTGCTAAACTTGCCGTATATGAATTTGTATTCCATAAGATATCCCTGATTAATTCGTGCGGGAATTTAAGCTCTTTATTGAAACACAGCTCTTGCGCAAAATCAACAAATTCTTCTTTTAGATATGCAAGGATTTCCTGCATCTGTTCAGACTCAAACGACCCGTCTTCAATAAGGAGTTTTGCAAAATCAGCTTTAAATGCCATTCTTGTTCTTGCTGTAATATTAACAACGAGTTCCGGATCAGAATCATTCTTAATCATGTCTAAAATAAGGTCTTTATTCTCCTTACAAACATTCGGAGCAAGGTTAGTTATATCTGAACCTTCATACTTACCGGATTTATATGCGGCTATTATGACATCCCTACTATCAGGTTTTACAAATGAAACGGTGTACAAGGCATAAGATAACATTTTATCTTTAATTTCTTTTTTCGTTTTCGGTTTTACTTCATTCCAAACTTCAATTTGTGCATTCAGTCTTTCTAAAGAGCTGTTACCGTTTTTTAAGACCTCTTCAATTCTGTATATAGATTCAATTGCGTTATCATAGGAGAAAATTTCTTCTAATAATTCAATTTGTTTATCTAAGATTTCTTTCCGGAATTCGTCAGGCGGCGGAACCATGTCTTTAATCATTTGTACCACATCATTATTGCGGTCTAAGTTAAACAACAGGTTTTCAAAGAATTCTATTTTGTCAGGTCTTTCACTGTAGACTTTAGCGACCGCATTTAAAAACTCCTGATCCAAAATTTGCATTTTTTCAGCTTTGATTCCCTTATTTAAGGAAATTTGGTTCTCTAAATAGAATCTCACTTTGTTTAGTGCTTCTTCTTTTATGTCGCCTCTAACAAATAACGAAATAAAACTATTATCTAATGTTACAGGTTCTCTTCCTGATTCATTAGCTTCATCTAAAATAGTTTTTTGAGTATCTAAAATATAATCTAAGTTTTCTTTTGATATTTTTGGATTGAATAACCCTGACATCTTATATCCGGATGAATAACATTCATGTGTAATATAATTAAAGAAGTGGTTAATTTCTCTTGCATATTTTTCTACATCGACTCTGTCTAAGAAGTTCAATAATAGGTCATATCCGGCAGGGAACCCGTATTTAGCACAATGGTCATACATCGGTTGAGAGCTTACAAATTTTTTCATATCAGCCAGTAATTCAAGCTCAATACCTTTATCCGCGTAGGATAAAAGTCTTTTTAAATTTGAGACATTGTATTTTGATGTTTGAGGAACTTCCGCAGGGGTAAATGTTCCGGAATAATACGGACGATACCATGTTATGAGTTGTGCAGTAGCTATATCTTTAACAGGAAGCGGCGGGTTTGTTGTTTCACCGTTTCTGTCTTGTTTTTCCCATACAAAATATCTTTCAAGAAGTTCTCTGTTTTCTTTCCAGAAATCAATTATTTCTTTCCAGTCGGAGTAGAATCCTTGTTTGTTTTCGCCTGTTGCGGATAGAATTTTGAAGTTAAGTTCTTCAATAAATTTACTACTTGCACCTGATTGTTCAAGGTTTATAAACTCATCTATTATTTTTGCAAATTCAGGGTCTTCGTATTTCCATTCACTAATAATATCCATTTGCATACAGCATCTTAGAACATTATTTTCAATCATGCGTTTTAATTGAACCATAACTTCCGGTGCAATTTCTCTTATACAGGTAAAATCAATAAGCCATTCAGCGTAATATTTTATTGTTTCAACATCAACTTTTTTTGTGTCGATTTTATTCAAAAACTCAAGAGCGTAACTTCTAACATCAGGTTCTGTATAATCCTGAATCATGGTGTAGAGAGATTCCCAATCACTGTTTTCCATATGGTTGAAACACAGTTTATAAAGATTTGCGGCATCTTTGCCTTTTAAATTATTATCCCTTACAACTCTTTCAATATCTCTTAATTGTTCGGGATGTTCTTGAACTTGTTTTAAAACGTCCTTAATGCATTCGGTTTGACCGCTTGCAGATAATTTCATCTGTCTTATATTGTCTTTAAGAAAATCATAGTATTTTGGAGTATAAACTTTATCAGTCCTATGTATCGGATTATTATCAGCATTCTTTAGTGTTTCGGTTATTATATCAGACCACTCCGTTAAGCTGTAGAACCATGTTCCTGCTTCCTCCTGAAGGTTTTCGGGAAGAAGTTTTATCATAGACATTGCTTTTTCAAATTCAACTTGATTAAATTCCTGTACCTGTTTATTTAAATCTGCATCATGATAATTCTTGTAGCACTTGTTAAATGCATTTATTACAGCTTTATCATTTACACCTTCTTTTAAGTACTTCAGAACAATCTCAGCTCTTTCTTTGACAAGTTCTCCGTTAACGTCACGTAAGAAGTATAATTCTCTGATATTTTTAGTGTCTAATCCTGCGTCAAGAAGCTTTGTAAAATAATCAATTGTTTCAACTCTTACTTTACTATCCTTTTGTCTTACAGGATAGAATAAATTTGACATATCGTCCGGTTGAACTTGTCGTTTACCAAGCTCAAGTATTCCGTCTAAAACTTCGGTGTAATACTGTCTTGGATATTTGGTGTAGCCTTTTTCATCACGAACCTGAGCATCACATAATCTTGTACGTATATCACCGACATAGTTGTCATAGAATTTCTTAATATAATCAATAGCGTTACAATCCGGAGTTTCTATCATATCTAATATATCAGAGAATTCTTTGCTTAAGCCGTTAAAGTCTACAGACTCTTTTATGTCCATATCTACTTCTCTAAGGCTTCTTGCTAATTCTTCATGCTGAGCTATAACAGTTGAATACCAGCCATTTAATTCATCCATTAAACGGTAATTATATACGAGCTCTTTTTTACCGTCGACTTCAACTTCATTCACACAATTTTTTAATAAATGCGCAAGCTCACTCGGAGAAAATCCCATAAATTCTTGGTACTCAAGAAACTTGTTAAACATCTTATCATCAATCTTGCCATCAATTGTCAGTGTTCTTAAAACATCTTCCGTTGCATAAGGATCTTGATTTTTTAATCTATCAAAAAGTATGACTGCCTTATCATATTTACTTTGATTAAATACGTATGACTTAATATTATCACCGTCTGTAACTTTGTCACACAAAAGCTTATAGAAGTTCATTGCACGTTTTGATTCAACGTGGTATTTTTGTCTTAATTCGTCAATTATCTTTAGTGCTTGTTCTCTGTTTTCGCACTTCATGTAACTTCTATGAGCATGAGAAATATCTTTGTCAAAAATATGACCTTTTAATGATAAAGCCGCTTGATATTCTTCAAGATTAAATTCACCTTGATGAGTACATTGAGATAATATTTCATTTATAGAATTAATATCGATTTTTCTGTTGTATAGTGCATCTTTTATAATATCCAATCGTTCCGGTTGGAATTCTTCATAGTGATATGAGCCTGAGCCTTCATAAACTTCTTTTCTGCAAAAGTCCATTAACGCTGTTACATCATAATCATCAAATCCCATATCTCTGAGTTCCAGTGCACGTTTAAACAGACCGTCATCAATATCAGATATTTTATGCCCGCCTCCGACATCTCTGTCAGCGGTGCAGCATCTATATAAAGATCTTATCCAGCTTGCTTTTCTGATGTTATCTTCCGAACCGAAATATTCTACTAATTTTTGATAGTAATCTTCTCTATAGGTTCCGCTATCATCTTTGCAATCCTTGATAATATCATGATTTTTAGCTGCTTCTTTCGGATATTTTTCACAGAGTTCTGAGTATTTTTGGATTGCCATGCGATCTATGCCGTTATCGGATTTATATAATTTTATTGTTTCTTCAATAGCCCAATAGTTTATTTCTCCGGACTCTGCAAGCGGAGCTAAATCTTTTACCATATTGACGAGTTCCGAGCTGATTTTGTCACCGCTTATAGTACAAGCCTCAAGTATTTGATTTATATAGTACTCATTATTTCTATAATCATAATTTTCCGTAAACGAATCAAATATACGCTTCTGCGCTTCTTCCTTACTAATAGTTTCAAAATTCCTATCAATATTGGAATGCTCATCAACATATTTTTGATGTTTTGCAAATTCTATCGTTGTATTTAAGGCTTCTTCATATTTTTTGTATGCTTCTATAACCTCAGGGTCATTTTTGTTTTCACTCTTATTTAAAAATTCTTCAACCTTTGCTTTTATATCCAAAAGTTGTTCCAGAATTTCTTTTCCGGAAAGAACCATTCCTGCCGGAAGCTTTAAGCCTAATTTAGTAATAGAACCGTCATCATTAGTCCTGTATACTAAGCCGTCTTCTGTTTCTTTAAGGTCCGGATTTTCTGCTTTAAGTTTAGCGAATTGCATTTGTGTTAAAGGCTCTGTAATGCCCAGTGACGCTCCGTTTTTTGTGCCTATAAAGTACGCTTCTTGTTCAATTAACTGTTTTAAATATCTGTCTGTTTTAACATCAGAAACATTTGTAAATTCATCTTTATATATTCGCCTTAAATACTCGCCTAAGCTGCCTTTATCAGCTTTTTTAGATTGTAAAGCTTCTGCAAGTCGTGTATTATATTCTGATTTAGCAGTACATAAGTCAACAAATTCCATTTTTTGTTCATGGGTTAATTTTTTAGAACCCATAAATTTAGGATTATTTAAAAAGAGTTCCCTCAAACCGTTTAACCCATACTCTGCTGTTAAATTTGCAAATTGCAGCATGTGATTAAACTCGTGTGTTAGAGCCTCGATAATTTTGTTTTTGCTTTTTAATTTGTTACTTATTACTATATCGTTATCAAACCAATCAAAAGTGCCAATGCCTGAAACTTCATCATCAGGAACAAATTTTACATCCGGTTCAAGACCTTTTAAATTGAACTCTTCACAAAGTAGTTTTATAACTTCGTTTGCAAACTTAAGGTTATTATCAGTATATTTATTTGCAAGTTCCTGCAAATCACTTCTGCGTTTAATCAGAGCAGTCCTGAATATTTCATCAGCTTGTTCGTAATGATTTTTAAGTTCTTCACCTAATTTGCCTTTCAGAATAAGTGAAGTAACTTCATTATGGTATTCCGGAGCTCCTTCTTCCAATCCGGCATGCGGGTCAAGGTTAAATAAATCTACGCCGGTTCTATTTTTGTCACCGTCGTTATATAAATCCTCTTCAACCCATTGTTTCCTTATTTTTTCTTCAGCAATCTTTGCGGGATTGATTCCTCCTGCTTGTTTAATTTCTTCAGCAGTCAATTCTTCACCGCTCAAAACACTGCGCGGCACATCTGCCCCCCTTGCGGGGGAAGTACCCGAAGGGGGTAGGGGGGTATCTTCTGTCTTACCATCATTTACCCCTGCTTTTACCCCATTTACCCCTACCCCTGCTTCTGTTGATTTCAGGGCGGCAAACAGGAGCAGCTTTCCTTGGAGTTCTTGTTCCGATTCAGCTGTAAAGGTTATACCTCCGATCTCACCCGAGAATCGAACACCGTTCGGACTTTCGCTTCTTGTTACTTTAGCATCATCTAATCCTGATTCCTTCAAGAATTTATCCAACTGTGCCTGCGCAAGTTTCTGCTGCCCTTTTGCGCTTTGTGCTTGAACAAATTTACCCAGTGCTACTTGAATAAACTTGTTCATAACTTTTAATTTAGATAACATGTCATTTTGGTCGCCAAATGCTTTTAAGACATCTTCATCTTCCATCATTACGGTGTATCCTGTGAATACACCTAATTCAGTACCGAAACTTCCTGCAAAATCAGCTGATTTTGTGCAAATTTTTTCTAATACGCTTTTACCTGATACGGTTGTATTTGAAACAACACCGCTTGTAACGGTCTTTCCTCCGTCAAATAACTTTCCGGTGTACTTGCTTAATGTTTCTCCAACATATTTACATAAAGGACCGGATAACATACCGACTCCGATAAACTTAGCTGTTTCTACGGTACTCAATAATATTTGTTCATGTTTTTCCGATGTTAATCCGTTTACGCTTGACAGAGCACCTGCTATAGATAAAGCGTAATCCGTACCTACTGTCGTTAAATATTGTATAAGCGGATTTCTTAATAATGTGATAAGCGCAGCACTTCCGGTACCCATAGTAAGGGAATTGAGAAGAATAGTAACAACGGTCATTGCACCGAGTTTTATTGTCCCGCCGATTTCTTGCCCTGTTTGAATAATATTTTCAACTTCTACTGTGTTATCTTCTCTTCCGTAGAGTTCTTTAAATTCTTTTTTGTATCTGGTTTCAAGGTTTTCAAACTTTTCACCTTGCAGAGCTTCTTTGTATGTTTGTTGGGTAGATTTTTGAATTCGGTCTAAGATAGTTAAGAGAACATTACTTTTTGTAACTTGTTCTTTGTTTTCTGTTTCCAGACCTTGTTTCATAGTCTCAAAGAAAGCTGCAGCAACACCTTCATCGCCGTTAAAGTATTCGGTTAAGACTTTCATAAATCGTTTATCGTAGTCTGAATTCAGTTTGTCGCTGTTAGGAACACCTTGCTGTTGTTTTTGAGCATTTGTATAGAGTCGTTTAACATCTTTTATACCTTTATTAAGAAGCTCAATTCTTTGTTTAAGAGATTTTGCGTTATGATACTTAACGGATACCTGATTAAAGTTTTCAACTTTTTCGTAATCAAACTCTTTCATCCCAAAGTCTTTTTCAATATGGAAATCAAAGGCTCCGGGTTGATTTACAGCCATATCTGTAAGATTTTTACCGGTTTTTAAATCTTCTTCCGATTGCATTCTAAGTGCTTCCAGAACGTTGATTCCTTTACCTGTGTAGAGTTCTAAGATGTTTAAATCCGATATAGCCTGATGCATATCAATCCCTGCTCTGTCCCAGAAGGTCATATCACCGTTGAAGGAATTAATCATGCTTAAAATGTTTTCCGCAGTTTCGGTGAAAGTTTCCCCGAAAGCGAGCTTTAATTCAGCCATTGCTCTGTCGGAGAATTCGGCTTTTCTATGCATAACGTTAAGATTATTTAATTTAGGTGTATTTCTTTTTACATTGCTGACTTCTCTTCCTTTAGAGTCAAAAGCGGAATTTGAGATCGAGCTTGTATCAATAGTCGGAACTTCTTTAATTGTGTATTTAAGCTCTCCGTCGGGGTAATAAACAGCTGTTAATCTAGCGCCTCCAATATAGTTTGTAACAACTTTTCTTGAGCCGTCAGGGAGGGTAGATTCTTCAAAAGATTGTATTTTTTCGCTGGCGTCTGAGATACTTTTAACAAACCCTAAGAAGTCGACATTATCAGTGTTTTTAATTCCGAGTTGTGCAAAAACGGACTTAACCTCTTTTGCGCTGAGGACTTTATCCCCTGCAAGCTGAGAGATAACACCTTCAAATAGTGCGGCTTCTTTTCCTTCAATTGCGCCGTTTTTATTTGTATCAAAAAAGTCAAAGAGCTTTTGATACTTTTTGTCAACGGTTTCACGCCTGATATCACCTCTGATATCAGACAATTTCTCCTGCTTGCCTTTATTCGATTGTAGACTGAAATCACCAAGACCCATGGCGTAACTTTTGTCCTCTTATCGGGAAATATATTTTCCCCTGCTTACTATCTTGAGGTAAATATAGTTGGTTTTTCTTCCAACTACTTTACCCTTGTATTGCGGGGTAAATGCAATCTTGCTTTTCGCTCAATTACTTTACCCTTGCTTATTTTGGGGTAAATGCAATCTTGTTTCTCACTTAACTACTTTACCCTTGCAAATTTTCATATGCCTGATTATGACGTCAAATTTTTAAACCAAACATACTCCATGTTTATCGGCATAAATTAAAAAAACTTTAATTTAATCAGATTTTTTGTTACAAAAATTAACAAAAAGACAAATTTAAGGATTAAATTGTTTTTATATATATATGGATAGTGTGCAATTTAAAAATTTAAATAATGTTGAAGTACAAAATACTTTAGCTGTAAACAGAGCAAGGTCACAAGAAAACAATGTGACTACAAATCCTAATTCTAATGTTTTACACAAAGAGTACAGACCTGCTGCATATCAAACATCTGTTACCCTAAGAACAAAGCTTGCAACAAAAGATGAAAAGAATAAGTACAAAGAGTTAATGGAAGAACTTGTTAACCCCAAATATAAAAGAAAGCTTGAATATGCTTTAAAATCTGGTCAACTTCTCAAAAATAATTCAAATGATAAAAGCAGCGTTCTTGATAATTTGTACAAAATTATTAAGGAAGACCGCGATCAAGGATTGGATAAAAATACTATTCTTGAAGAATGTTTGGATATTCTTGCCAATCCTTATGTAATTACTCAAACTTGTGAAGATATTCCAAAAGAATACCAAAAACCTATTATCGGTTTAATAACAGGACTTGATACAAATCCGCAAAAAATTATGCAGACAAAATGGGAACTGGATAATATGCATACGGGAACATGCCCTGCTGCAAGTATTGAATTTGATTTAGCAACCAAACATACTGCGGAATTCTTTAGATTGGTTGAAGGCTTAACTTCTCCTAAACATGAAGTTACCAAACAGATTAAACTGGACAGTCTATCCGAAAATACTCTTGATGCTATATGGTTACTAAATAAATTTAAAACCCCATGGCAAAAAGAAGATTTCAATACAGCAACAATTATTCTTAAGCCGGACGATAACGCTATTATAAGAGCCAGAATACAAAATCATCACAAGGATAAAGGCGAACGTTCCATGATTGATGTATTGATGCAATCAACTTTTATGCAGCTTGGTTCCCAGCAAACATACAATTCATTGACTGATAAACGTGCTCCGAATGATTGGACTCAAGATGACGGAGGTTTGATTGAATTTGAAAAAACATTTGTAGAATCTGTTGTAGAAGATAAAAATACAACATCTGTTATTTATCAAAATACCGATGAAGAAGGCCGTTTAAGCGGATATACAAAAGACTTTGGCACAATAAAAAATGAATTACTTTCTACATTAAAAGCCGGACATAACATAAATATAGGATACACCTGGCCTGATCCATACAATGATAATCGACTTGCAGGTCATGAAATAACAATTGTCAGTTATAAAGTTAAACCAAACGGAGAAGGTGTATTTATCTGTCAGGATTCTGATGACGATAAAGCTGAACCTATTGAAATGAGTGAAAAAGAACTTCTGCCCAAAATCCACCATGCAGGGATTCCCGAATCTATTGCGAACAAAGACTTTGATTATGAAGAAAGCTGGAAAGTAACTTTAGATGAATATAATGCAAACAAGCATCAAAAGTAATGTTCTTTTATTATTAAAACTTCCCTGAAAATGACCGTACTGTGCAGTCATACTTATTGATGTATTCAATTGCTTCTTGAGGGGTATTTGCTATGTAGTATAGTCTGTTTGTTTCCTTTTTCGCAAATCCGAATTCTACAATATCATCAAAAAATTTGATAAGATTATCATAAAAACCATTTGTATTTAATAGAACTATTGGTTTGTTATTATAACCTAATTGCTTCTGCACAATCATTTCAGATAATTCTTCTAAAGTACCAAAACCTCCTGAAAGTGCTATTATTCCATCTGATATTTCATCCATTTTTGCTTTGCGTTCTCTCATTCCTGATGTAATAATAAAATCCTCACAATCTTCAGGATTCCCGCAACCTAAGTCATATAGCCTTTGAGGCATTATACCTATTATTTTCCCGCCGTTTGCTTTAACCATAGATGCACAAGCATACATCATTCCAAGTCTGCTCCCGCCATAAACAATATTCATGTCATTTTGTCCCATAAGAGAGCCCAGTTCTTTTGCGGCTTTATAAAATTTTGCGTCTAAATTATTTGATGATGATGCAAAAACGCATATGTTCTTCATTAATTTAATGTGCCCCCGATTAAACAATAATTTGAACAGCATAAGCCATTTCCGCCTGATTTTGAACAATCCTGTTTCTGAATTGCTATCGGATCGTTTTTGCAAAACGGTTCAAATCTATCATCATATATATTAAATCCAAATACATCTTTTCCCCAAACATTCGGACCGGATTGTCCGTTTATGTCATACATTAATACTCCTAAAATTCCGTCTTGTGCAGTGTCATACAATTTGTATGATATTACGGCATTTGAATAGGTCTGTTTAAAATCCGTAAAACGATACTTACCGCTCGGGAAAGTTCCATTTAAGTATGAGATACGATAAGTATCCGTATCCGATTTAATTTGACCCTTCATAATTGAATTAAAGGCATCATTAAAAACAAAATCCGGTGCGTCTTTTTGAATATTTACAGAATAAAAAATATTTTGAAAATCTCCCTGCACCTTGCGCCATCTGGATTCATTTTTTTCTTGCATAGAATCATTAAGTGATAATGGCGCAACTAAAAATGCAACAATAAGAAATATAACAAACAAGATTGAAACTTCTACAATGGTGAAGCCATTTTTTTGTAATTTATTAGCGTTTTCTTTTATTCTCATAATCTCTTCCTATTATTTTTTATACATATATATTATTCTTGGGCCATATCAATATTTTTCTTTTCTTTTATCAGACCTTCGTATATCCACTCAGGAATAAAATTTTTACCTAAAATTATTTGTCCGTTCATAATGTTTGGAGCGTGAAAATCGGAACCACCTGTTACTATAAGCCCAAGATTTTCTGCCATAGAAGAAAAGTATTCAACAATAGCAGGGGAATGTTTTCTATGATAAGCTTCAATTCCTCTTAATCCGCAATTCATAAGCTCTTTAATCAGTTTCTCTGCTATATCAATATCATATGGATGAGCAATTACCGGAATCCCTCCCGAATCATATATAACTTCAACCGCATCAAACGGAGATACAGTTTTACGTTCTATATATACAGGTGAATCTTTATGAATGTATTTGCTGTATGCTTCCATGACATTGCTTGTGCCACCTACATTAGTAATGGCTTTTGCTATGTGCGGACGTCCGATACTTCCGCCTTCTGCTACCATGTCTTTTACATCTTCAAAATCAATCTTTATACCTTCTTTTTTTGCTAAAAGTCTTAAAATCTCTTTTGTTTGTTTAATACGTGCTTGCTGTTGATTTTTTAACATAGCTTTAAAATCGGATTTTGTTGCATCCGGAAAATACCCAAGAATATGAACTTCATAATCTTTGTAGAGAGTATTGACTTCTATTCCGGGGATAAGTTTTATATTTAGATTTTTAGAATTTATATAATTTTGTGCAACATTGTATGATAAAACATTATCATGGTCTGTTAATGCAATAACTTCTAAACCCGCTTCAACTGCTAAATCTACAATTTTTTCCGGAGAAAATACTCCGTCTGAATAATAGGTGTGTATATGAAAATCTCCTTTCATGACACACCTCCGAATTTTGGTATTTTGATATCAAGCTGATTCATTTACCTTCTCTCCTATATTATTATCTACTTTTACATTAATTCTTTTTATTTGTGTTGATTTTGTCCTATCAATAAGAACATCAACACCGTTTATTTGTGCAATTGGAGATTCGGATGTTTCATATCTTTCAGGGAGGCTTGTCGATAAACGTCTTAATGAAGTTTCAAAATCCATTCCTATAACGCTGTCTACAGCTCCGCAAAATCCTGCATCGGTAATATAGGCCATGCCTTTATATATTTGATTATCAGATGTTTGGACGTGAGTATGTGTTCCGAAAAAACCTTTTATAAGGGCATTTTCGTCATTATTATAAGTATGCGCTAAATATTTAGAAAAACATATTTTTTCAGCTGTAGCTTCCGCATGAAAATCAATAATAATATGTTCTACTCCACTATATTTCAAACGTTCTATCTCTTCTGATACCACTTGCCAAGGGGAATCAATCGGAGGCATAAAGACTCTCCCAAGAGCATTTAATACCGCTAATTTTTGCCCTTTTATTTCAAATATTTGTGTTCCGACACCTTGTGTTCCTTTAGGATAATTAATCGGTCTTACAAGGTTTTTAACGTCATCAATATATTCGTGAATATCTTTTTTATCCCAAATGTGGTTGCCTGACGTAAAACAGTCTATACCGCCAGCTGATAAATCGTCATAATTTTTTTTGGTTAAACCGAATCCGTGAGAAGCATTTTCAATATTTGCTATTACAAAGTCAGGCTTTTCATCTAATGAAGCTATATAAGACTTGACGGCAGTACGTCCCTGTCTGCCGGTAATGTCTCCTAAAAATATTAGTCTTATTGTATCGTTCATTTTGTAATAAGTGAGCAAGTAATTAAGTTACTCAAACACTTGTCCTCCTATTTTGCTATCTCAGTTGTTCTGAATTCTCTTACAACAGTTACTTTTATCTGTCCCGGATAATCCAACTCATCTTCAATCTTTTTTGCAATATCTCTTGCAAGTTTTTGAGATGCCAAATCATCAAACATTTCTGATTGAACAATTACTCGTACTTCTCTGCCTGCTTGGACTGCAAAAGATTGTTTTATACCTTCATAGCTGTTAACTATCTCTTCAATTTTTTGAAGTCTTTTGATATAGATTTCTAATGTATCTCGTCTTGCGCCGGGTCTGCCTGCAGAAATTGCATCTGCTAATTTTACCAAAACGGCTTCGATTGTATTTGCAGTAACATCATCGTGATGAGCTTCAATTGCATGAATTACTTCTTGCTTTTCGCCGTACCTTGATGCTAATTCAACCCCAAGCTGAATATGAGTTCCTTCTTGAGTTTGGTCTACCGCTTTTCCTATATCGTGAAGAAGACCTGCTCTTTTTGCAATGTATACATTTGCACCAAGTTCAGCCGCAAGCATTCCTGCAATATGACCTACTTCCAGAGAATGTTTAAGGACATTTTGTCCATAACTTGTTCTATAGTATAATCGTCCCAAATTCTTGATAAGCTCTTTGTTTAGCCCCATTATCCCCATGTCTACGGCAGCGTTTTCGCCTTCTTTCATTATTTTCTTTTCAACTTCTTCTCGTGACTTTTCAACCATTTCTTCTATTCTAACAGGGTGAATTCTTCCGTCTTGAATCAGTTTTTCTAATGCTAACTTTGCAATTTCTCTTCTTACAGGATCAAAGGATGATAATACAACAGCCTCCGGAGTATCATCAATTATCAAATCCACACCGGTTAATGTTTCAAGAGTTCTTATATTTCTTCCCTCTCTACCTATGATTCTGCCTTTCATTTCATCATTCGGTAAAGAAACAACAGATACAGTCGATTCTACAACTTGTTCCATCATGCATCTCTGCATTGTTGTGGAAAGAATCTCCTGAGACTTTTCTAAAGCATTTTCTCTGATTTTTGCTTCATTTTCTCGTATTAATTGTAATTGTTCTTGAGCCAAATCGCTTTTTAATTGTTCCATCAGCATTTTTTTAGCTTCTTCTGCTGATAGACCTGCAATTCTTTCAAGTTCTACTGTTTGTTTCTGAACAATTTCGGCTAAAAAGTCTTCTTTTTCTATTAATTGATCTTTCATTTTGTCGAGTTCAGTTTCTTTATCAGTAATTTCCTGAATTTTATTTTCCAGAAGATCTTCCCTTTTTGTTAACTTTGCTTCTATTTGCGCAAATTCGCGTCGTCTTTCTCTCTCATCATCATTTAGCTGTTCTCTTTCATTATGCAGTGCTTCTTTAGCTTTTATAAGCGCTTCTTTTTGCATAATTGATTCTTTTTCTTGTAAATCTTTTTTTGCTTGTTCTGTTTGAACTTTAAGATCTTTGTACTTGACTCTTTGCACAACAATTACAGCAACTAATATTATAGTTACTATGATTGCAGCCGTTAGTAATCCGTTCATGCGGCACCTTTTCTCTTTCTATTTTTTATATATACACGATATTCGGGTACATATAACCTACCCGATAATTACTAATTCTATTTTAATAATTTTTTTATCGCATATATCATCAAAAATTTATTATCTACTACTGAGAATATAATAACATATATTCTATATTTTGTATACAACTATATTTAATATAGTAAAAAATAATTATAAACTTAATAAAAAAAAGGAAGGAATATAAATTACTCCTTCCTTGGAATTAAGAATAGCTGGAAGTATGAAAAAGATTTAATAATTATATTTAAACAAATCAATTAAATTTAACTATTGCCATGGTCGACAATATTTTTAATTGTACTTAATATAAAGGTTTATTCGCCAAACAATATATATTTATAAAAAATTCATCTAATATATATAGATGATTTGCTGAAATTTTTGTTAAAGATAAAAAACTATCTGCCGTAGGAATTTATATAATCACATTTTGGTTGGAGAGAATATGACAGATACACTAACGACCCCAATGCAGAATATCTGCACTAACGCTGAAAATTTATTGGAAAAAGCGAGATTTGCACACGAAAACTATCTTATAAAACAACAAGAACCTGATTTGGAGACCGCTATTGAATACTACGTAGATGCTATTAAAGCGGATCCGTCTATGTGTGAATCTTATTACAGATTGGCAAGTTTGCTTCTTATGAAAGGGCAAATCTCTGTTGACGGGGCATTAGAACAGTGTAAAACTGCATTATCGCTTGAACCGAAAAATGTAAATGCACATATTTACTCCGGTTATTTTCAATGTTTAAACGGAGATTATGAAGAAGCAGAAAAAGAATTCAAAATTGCTATTAATAATTCAGGTATAAACTCTGCTCGCCCCAGATTGTTTATGTCAAAAGTTTTATTTTCTAAAATTAAAAATCATCGTTCTTCTATTAAGGATACCGTAAAATTTTTATACTATTTATTTTCAGGAAGCATGATGATTATGTGGGATTGCCCTTCTATTAAAATGTTTTGTAAATTTTTAGCTAACGATTTTTCTGTTATGTCATATAAAACACTGGGTGAGACATTCGAGAAAATGCGACTTTTTCCTTCTGCTTTAGAGGCATACTCCAAGGGGCTTGAAAAAACGTCACAAGGGAATTTATTTTATCAAAAGATGGGTGATTTATCGTTGGAATGTAATAATGTAGAAGCAAGTTTAGAATTTTTTAAAAAGGCTCATGAAGTAAGTCCTGCAAACAGAGAAGTTCTGATAAAACTTGCAACTATTAATCAAACGTATTTCCCTGAAAATGTTGATGAAACAATAGATTATTATAATTCATTGCTTGAATTCGGAATAGATTTAGATAAAATTTATTATGAGTTAGGACATTTATATTTAAATAAATCAGATAAAGTTCATGCAGTCAGTGCTTTTAAACTTGCACAAACTCTAGACCCTGAAAATCCATACTATAACAATTCACTGGCCTATGCTTATATTAAAGCTGAATTATATGACGATGCAATAGAGTATTATCAAGAAGCAATCAGATTAAATCCTGATGCCGAATGGACAGCAATTGTGTGTCATGCTCTAGGAGCAATTTATTCAGAGGTCAAAGGTAATTTTGAAGCTGCGGAAGCTACTTTTAACGCAGGTATAGTACTTGATCCGAATAATGTTGATATTCAGCTTTCTCTCGGTGATATGTATATGGCACAAAATGATATTGATAAAGCTATTAAAACATATTGTGATGCAATAGCTGTTGATCCCGAAAATTATTTAACATATGCAAAAGCAGGTTTGGCTCTGTGGGAAAAAGATTATTTGGAAGAATCAATTGTCGCATTTCATAAATCTATAGAATTGAATTCAAATTTTGAAATAGCTCAAAATAATTTAGGTGTCGTTTATTTAGACGGAATTGGCGATCCAAAGGCTTCTGTAGAATATTTTAAGAATGCAATTGATATAAACCCCAATTATACTCTTGCGTACTATAACCTCGGAAGAGCTTATCAGTCATTGGATGATAAAGCTCTCGCAGCTGAATATTTTCAAATGACTCTGGATTTAAATAAAATTACGGATGAATTATCAGATAAAGAAATCCGTCAAAGAATATACGAATTATTTGAATAAATTTGACTTATTAGTGTCGAATATATTATTATAAAACGTAATTATGGCAAAAGAGAGTTACAAAAAAAATAATAAAGAATCTTTTTTTACTAAATTTGTTAATTTTGTTTTAACAATAATACTTGCGTTTATTATAGGTTCTCAAGTTTGTACTGCTGCAAATAATAATTTAAGAATTGCTCAAGTCAGTGATGCTCATTTTTCTTCATATGAAAAAGATACATCTTATAAAATCTTGTCAGAATCCGGAAATATTCTTGATGATGTTATCTCTCAAATCAACACATCAGGAGCGTACGATTTTGTTATGTTTACCGGTGATTTAATCAATACTCCAAAGGTATCGGAGTTAGTGAAATTCCTTAAACATGCCGACAATTTGATTTACCCTTGGTACGCAATAGATGGCAATCACGATATTAGTATAGACGGGCCGTTAACAAAAAAAATGTTTATTTCAATGCTGGGTGAAAATAATCCTAAAATGAAACAAGATAAAATTTATTATTCATTTACGCCAAAGAAAGGATATAGAGTAATTTGTCTTGATTCAATTATTGATTATAAAGTTACTACAAACGGTGGAATTGACTCAGAACAGCTAAAATGGCTGCAGCATGAGCTTGATAAATATAAAAATGAGACTATTATTGTTTGTATACATGTTCCTATTTATGAGCCTTATTCAAGTGCAAGTCATAAGTTAAATAATGAATACGAAGTACGCAGAACTATAAAATCACATAAAAATCCGGTAATAGTTCTTCAAGGGCACTATCATGCCGCAAAATTAATTCAGGATGATAATATTTTGTTCGTATCATGCCCTTCTCTTGTTTCATTCCCGAATGCATTTCGAGTTATAAATATTAATACAACTAAAGATAAAGTAAAAGTTGATGTATTTCTTAAAGAAACAAATTTAAAAGATGTTCAAAACCATGCCAGAATAAGGACTATGGGTTCACAGTTATTATATGGTGATGAATCTGACAGAGACAATAGTTTTGAACTAAGAAGGGAAAAGTTATAATGAATGAATTTAAAATAAAGTTTAGAGGTGTAAGAGGAAGTTATCCGGTTGCAGATAGAGAATTTCTTAAATATGGCGGTAACACGTCCTGTGTTGAAATAAATGTAGGCGGTCATCTGATTATACTGGATGCCGGTACCGGTTTGATAAGTTTAGGCAATGAATTAATGCAAAAATATATAGAATCAGGTACGACAATTACTGACAGAACTCCGGTTAAATGTACTATATTACTTAGTCATATTCATCTGGATCACATTCAGGGTTTTCCTTTTTTCAGACCATGTCATCTTGCATCGACAAGAATGAGTCTTTTAGGTGGCGTCAACTATAACGAAACTTTAGAAACAGAACTTGCAAAATTATTATTTACGAAATCCTTTCCGTTAGATTTAGGTGATATTGCTTCTGACCTTAAAATAATTGATTTGAATGAAACTAATTATATAATATTTAAAACCGGTAGTATGCCTGAGGTTGTGAGAGTCAACGACCTTAAAGAGGGTGATTATACAGAGGATGATGTTGTAATTACCTGTTATAAATCGTATGCGCATCCTCAAAACGGAGTACTTGTATATAAAATTGCTTACAAAGGCAAAACATTAGTTTATGCTACAGATAAGGAAAGTTATCCGGGCGGAGATAAAAAACTGATAAAATTTGCAAAAGGCTGTGATTTAATCATCCATGATGCACAATATTCAACTGAAGATTATTTAAGTATTTATGTTCCGAAACAAGGATTCGGACATTCAACATTTGAAATGGCTTTGGATAGCAAACAGCAAATCGGAGCTAAAAAGCTTGTATTTTTCCATTATGACCCCGGATATAATGATGAAAAGCTTGATTCTCTGGCTGAGGAATATGCATCAGATGATGCTATCTTTGCGTATGAAGGTCTGGAACTTGATTTGTTCAAAATGTGACAATATGTATAATATTCTTATAAAAGTAATATGAAAAAATTAATTTGCGTATTTTTATTACTATTAACAGTTTGCTGTTCAGCATACAGAAAACCGTATAAATATGTTATTCAAGCGGAAAAAGATGCTTTTTACCATAATAATATCGGTATTAATTATTTGAGCGAAAGAATCTATTATGCTGCAATTGAAGAATTTAAGATTGCAATCTCTTTAAGCCCTAATACTCAGTCTACTGCGGTATTTCAATCTAATCTTGGTGAAACATATATGTATATCGGATATCCTGAAATGGCAAGGGTATGTTTTGAAGATGCTTTAAAAAAATACGGGCTTAATTTTAAGTATTATCAGAATTTAGCTAATTGTTATGCACAATTGAATATTGTACAAACAAAAATTAAGGAATATCAGGCATCAGATAATATTTACGATAAAATTATGCTTGGATTATTGTATATTCAAATCGGTGAAACTCGCAGGGGTGTAATTACTTTGGATGATGTATGCTTAAGTGAACCTGATTTACTGATTACTCCGGCTATTAAACAGTATCTGAGCGAGATAACAAAGAAATTATAAAAAACTTCCGATTATTCGGAAGTTTAAGAGTAAGTTTGATAAGTAAGTTAACTGAGAGATTAATATTTTAATGTAAGAAATGTTAATTTTGAGAAAAACATGTCGTAAGAGATAGGTTAAAATTATTTAACTAAAGTAGAGATAAATCTGATAGAATCATCTGCTAATTCTTTG
>ODAI010207052.1_pt1 | contig 21177 bp, 15 predicted proteins | sample 1539321 | NCBI WGS metagenome assembly ODAI01 (sample SAMN02144231, study PRJEB22623) | gut metagenome | biome: sheep rumen | host: Ovis aries | place: New Zealand | reverse complement strand
GCAAGACTTATTATGCAGACGGAAGATACCGGGGCGGCGGCCGCAAGAAACCGCGGCGTTATGGAATCCCGCGGAAGGTATATAGCCTATCTTGACGGAGATGACGTCTGGACTTCGGATAAGCTCGAAAAAGAGCTTAATTTTATGAAAGAAAAGGATGCGGCCTTTGTATTTACGGGATACGAGTTTGCTGATGCAGATGCTGTTGGAAACGGCAAGGTTGTAAGAGTACCGGAGAGCCTAAACTATAAGCAAGCACTAAAAAACACCACGATCTTTACAAGTACCGTGATGTTTGATACATATAAAATCCCCAGGGAAAAGCTTATGATGCCGAAGATAAAGAGCGAAGATACCGCTCTTTGGTGGAGACTTTTAAGAGAGGGTAACATAGCTTACGGCCTTGATGAAAATCTTGTTTTGTACAGACGTCCCGGAAAGAGCCTTTCTTCAAATAAGCTTGAAGCCATAAGGCGTATATGGATGCTGTATCGCAAGGCTGAGCATCTTAATATATTTAAGAGTGCGTACTATTTTGTCTTTTGGGCTGTAAGAGCGGTTAAAAGGCGCGTATAGGCAATACGTAATATCCTTCGTCGTATGTAGCTTCAACCTTTATAAATTCACCGGCAAGTCCCGTCACTTCTTCGATATGAGTGATGGCGGCTCTGTCGGTTTTTTCATTTATAGTAAAGACGATGCAGCTTACGCCCAGTTCTTTTGCTCTTTTAATAAAGTTGATTCCGCCAAAAGATTCCGGATCCTTGTCGAAGGCGTCGTAGTCAAGTCCCTCGTAATTGAAGGTTGTAACCGCTCTCGGCGTAGTATAATAGATTGCTCCGTAGCTGTCCTCGTAGAGCATCCAGTAATAGAGGTCCTTAATCTCCTCGCTGTATACAGTGTAATTGTATGGGGCCAGAGAACCGTTCCACATATCTCTGCCGAAAAGAGTCTTGATATCGCCGCTGTAAAGCCTTGAATATTCGGTAACGGACGGGGGTGCGAGGATAATAAAGTCTTCCGTGCTCTCCTTTGCCATACTCTCGAGCTTTTCAAGAACCGGCATGGATTCTTCAAAGGAGGTGTCTGCTACTTTGAGATCCGGATAGTCCTGTTCGTTATATTGGAAGTATCCCATGCTGCCGCAGATAAAAAGAATGGCAGCTGCCGCAATGCAAACAAAGGCGGCTTTCTTTTTGGCAATACTTTTCAGAAAACCGGACATGCAGGTCAGCACAAAGGCTGTAACGGGGATTATCGGAACGAGGGCCCAAAGGTAGTCATATCCGAAGAAAACGGTCTGGAATTTCCTGAGGAATAAAACACTTATGGGAATTAACAGCAGGATGGCAGAAACTAACGAGTAGAAAAGTAGCCCGCGCTGTTTATTAAGGGCGGTCTGTACTTCATTTGCCGGTTCTGAACCTGCGGGAATCTTAATAAAAATGAGCAGCAGAGAAAACACAAGGCACAGTAAAAGCGGCGCAAGGATATGGTTATTTGATATATAGTTTTGTATGGAGGAAAATGCGTCAACCATTTACTTTTCCTCCTTTTTTCTGATTTTTGAAATTACAAAAAGAGAGGCGGTCATAACAAAGCAGGCGCCGATCCCAAATTTAGTGGATGCTGCGAGAGGCTCTAAAACAATAGGGATGAGGCACGCGGCCCATCTTTTCTTGATGCACAAGGCAAGGCAGTAATTTACAAGTAAGAGGATAAGGAAAGATCCGCTTCTGAACCCTGAGTGGAAGAGATTAAAAGAGATACTTCCCGCAGCACTTCCGCAGCAAAAGAGTAAAAATACGCAGATCATATAAAACAAAGTAACCTTAGTCTTGGGATAAACGCCCGAAAGGTCGCTTTCACCGGCTCTCTCAAAAAAGAAAGCATCACCGACGGTTACAAAAAGAGAAAAAGCGCAGACTGCATAGACTGCCGGAATGATATGGTACAAAAGCTTCATTGCGCTAAGCTCAAAAGTATGGCACAAAAGCGCATAGAAAAAAGGCAGGAACATATAATCAAGCCTTGAAGGGTGATCGCCGTCATAAGGAAGCCCCGTCAAGGGATTTACGCTGTACATTTCATTGGAAGAGAGAAACGAATTAACGGTTTCTACGGTCTGATCCCCGCTTAGGTAGATTTTGCCCCTAAGGGTTATAAAAAGCGCCAAAGCTGAAAAGAACAGCGAAATGATAAGGAAAAGGATAAAGTATCTGTCTGAAGATGTTTTGTCTTCTTTAGAATCCTTGGCATCTTTAGAAGCTCCGCCTGCGGCAGAAGTCCTGTTTTTTAACGATGCAAATTTAAGCAGTATAAAAACAAGATACGCAAAGGTGAGGACGGCAATTAGCAAAAGCGCAAACACTTTTACGGTTGCGGAAAATGTGAGAGATAAAAAGACTCCCAAAGCATTGGTTACTCCCGCCAAAAGAAACAGCTCCATAAAGCCGGCGGAATAGTAGGCGCAAAGCCTTACAATAAAAGGCTTTTTTTGAGGGAGAGAGGCTCTTTTGAAAAGAACCGATGATATTTTGTTGTAGGCTGTTACGGTTCCGAGTCCGAGTATGATCGGGCAAAGGAGAAGGAACGCTATGCAAAGTATTGTTTTCATAAAAGCAATTATAGCATAAAGGACCGATAAAGGCGCAATATTACGCACTTTATTAATGAATCTTAAGAATGGGGTTTATGGTATAAAGACCCTAAGTATGCTAAAATTAGATGAGATTTTGTACGCATTTTGTGAGGATGTTTTATGACCACTCAGAGTAGATTAAATCGAATGGAAGGTTTCAAGCGGATCATTAATCTTTCGCTTGTTTTACTTTGCCTGCTTTTAGAGACCGCGGTATTTACTTACCATTGGTATTTTAATTTCAGAGTATCAATCATCGCGGGACGTAACCAGCCCTTCTGGATCAAGGGACATATGCTCGAGGTGGCAGTTTATCTTGTAATACTTATTCTATTTTCAAATATGTACGGAGGAATGAGACTCGGATATATGAAAAATGCCGAGCTTATCTTCTCACAGATCTTTGCCACGGTCATGGCGGATATTCTTATCTACGCCGAGATTTCCCTTATGGCGCTGAGATTGTTCAACCCTAAATACTTTGTTGTTATGCTCCTTACTCAGTGCATAGTTGTATTTATTTATATAAATATCGCAAATTTCTTTTACCGGAATATTTTTCCTCCTAGGAAGCTTTTACTTGTTCACGGGGACAGAGACCCCAGGGATCTAAGGCGCAAATTCGAAACAAGAAGCGATAAGTATCTTATTACGGAACAGATCCACATCAGCGAGGGTACAAAAAAGGTTACGGAGACGATAAAGAAGTATTACCAGGAAGGCGTCTGCAACGCTGTAGTATTCGGTGATATAGCAGAGGCTGACAGAAAGCCTCTTATAAAATATTGCTACGGCAATTCAATCAGATTTTACATATTGCCAAAGATCAATGACTGTATCTTAAAAGGCTCCGAAGAGCTCCATGTCTTTGATTCTCCGATGCTCCTTACAAGAGAGTACTCGATGACTATGGAGCAAAGATTTGTTAAAAGGCTTATGGATATTGTGTTTTCCCTTATCCTTATAGTCCTTACATCTCCTTTTATGCTTTTGACAGCTATACTTGTCAAGGCTTATGACGGCGGTCCGGTTCTTTACAAACAGGTCCGTGTCACAAGAGGAGGAAAGCAGTTCAAAATTGTAAAGTTCCGCTCAATGCGAGTTGATGCGGAAAAAGACGGAGTCAGACTTTACTACATCGGCGATAAGAGAGTTACTCCCATCGGAAAATTTATCCGAAAAGTAAGACTTGATGAACTGCCCCAGCTTTTCAATATCCTTGCCGGGGATATGAGCTTTATAGGTCCGAGGCCCGAGCGACCTGAGATCATCGAAAAATACCAGGCGCAGATGCCGGAGTTTGCCTACAGACTTAAAGTTAAAGCCGGACTTGCAGGCTTTGCGCAGGTTTACGGCAAGTACAATACGACTCCTTACGATAAGCTTAAGCTTGATCTTATTTACATTGAGAACTATTCTGTCCTTCTTGACCTTAAGCTGATGATGCTGACACTTAAGATAATCTTTTGGCCCGATTCCACGGAAGGGGTTGACCCCGGACAGACTACGGCTATGAAGGACCTCTATATGGCTATGGCTGAGAACAAATACGAGGACAGCGTTAGCTATAACGATACTAAGACCGCTAAAGGATCTGATAAAGATGAAAATACTTTGGATGTGTAATCTCATACTTCCGGCAGTAGCGGAAGCTTTGTCCTTACCTACGATACCCAAGGAGGGGTGGGTAAAGGGGCTTTTTGATGCAATCCTTGCCAAAAAAAATAACGGAACCGATGTGCCGGAAATATGTTTTGCATTTCCTGTAAGTAAAGAAGTCTTAAAGTCAAACGGCGTCCCGATAAAGGATGGAGTTGTATCCGGAAGAGTGTCCCTTAAAGGCGGTGAGGCAGTAGAGTACTACGGCTTTTACGAGGATACATCAAAGGAGTATTTGTATGATGCCCGCCTTGAAGATGAGATGAAAAAGATATTTGACCTTGCGTCCCCGGATATAGTTCACATCTTCGGAACTGAGTTTCCCCATACTCTTGCGGCTGCGAAGGTCTGGAACAGACCGGACAGAATACTTGTGGGGCTTCAGGGAATCTGCAGGGATTACGCCGAAATTTATACCGCCCATATGCCGGCAGATATTGTTACGAGGCATACATTCAGAGATTTCCTCAAAAAGGATTCGATCTTTGAACAAAAGAAAAAGTATGATCTGCGCGCAGATAATGAAGAAGAGGCAATGGCTTACATCGGTCATGTAGCCGGCAGAACGGGCTTTGACAAAAGCTTTGCAGCCAAAACGAATCCGGCCGCGGTTTATCATCATGCCGGTGAGACCTTGAGAAGTGTTTTTTACAGCGGGGCATGGAATAGGGAAAGGGCCGAGAAATATCGTATATTTGTCAGCCAGGCAGACTACCCGCTAAAGGGATTCCACTATCTTCTTAAAGCTGTCGGAGAGATACTTTCCGAAAAACAGGACAGCGGGCAGTACCCGGATATTCAGATATTCGTTGCGGGACAGTCCGTAGTCGGATATAAGAGTATCCTGCAAAAGATCAAGATATCTTCTTACGGGAAATATTTAAGAAGTCTTATGGAGGAGTATGACCTCTTTGACAGAGTACATATCCTCGGAAGGCTCAGCGCGGAACAGATGAAGGAGCAGTACCTTCTTTGCGATACCTACGTTTGCTGTTCGGCAATAGAGAATTCCCCCAATTCGCTTGGGGAGGCGATGATGCTTCAGGTTCCGATAGTAACTGCCGAAGTAGGCGGTATACCGGACGTGTTTAAGTCGGGAGAAGACGGCTTTTCCTACAGCGTAAGCGCCGAGGATACCCTTGAAGATATAGCCTTCAAGTTAAAGGACGCCTTGCTTGAAAGATGGGAAGCGGATTACGATCCGAAGCGTTTTAGCAACGAAGTCGACAGACGAAGATTTAATGCCGGATTCCACGCCAGGGAGAACCATAACCCGGAGAAGAATGTATACGATCTTTTAGGGATTTACGAGAGTATCTACAGATAAAGAGGGACAGGATGCGGATCACATTTGTATCTAATTACATAAACCACCACCAGATACCCTTTTGCAGGGCGATGATCGGTAACCTTTCTGAGGGAGATCAGTTTACCTTCATTCAGACGCAGGAAATGGAAGATGACCGAAAGAAAATGGGGTGGGATAAGGAAATTCCGGAGTTCGTCAGACTCTCATATATCTCCGATGAAGAGAAAAAAGCCTGCAGAGAGCTTATCTTTGAAAGCGAAGTTGTTATTTTCGGGGGGTGCGAGGATGAGAGCTATATAGCGCCGAGGCTTGAGGCTTTGAAAGAGGGGAGCGCTGATGATAAAAAGTACCTGACCTTCAGATACTCCGAGAGGGTGTATAAAGAGGGACAGTGGAAGTTTATTACTCCCAGGGGACTTAGAAAGAAATATTTAGATCACACCAGATACAACGATTTGCCGGTTTATCTTCTTTGCTCCGGCGGGTATGTTGCGTCTGATTTTTCTTTGTTTGGGGCTTATAAAGGAAAGAAGTATAAATGGGGATATTTTCCTGAGGTTAAAAGCTACGATATAGACAGTCTACTTGAGGCTAAGGGATACGGACATGTAAATATCCTTTGGTCCGGAAGAATGTTGGAATTGAAGCACCCCGAGTTTGCTGTTTTGACCGCTAAGTATCTAAGGGATAGGGGGTACGACTTTACGATGGATATCGTGGGAGACGGACCTGAAAAGGACAAGATTCGCAGTATGGTAGAAGGACTTGGACTTATGGGAAGGGTAAAGCTGTCCGGATTTAAAAAGTCTGAAGAACTCCGCTCGATGATGGAAAAAGCGGATATATACCTTTTTACCAGCGACCGGAACGAAGGCTGGGGAGCTGTATTAAACGAGTCTATGAACAGCGGATGCGCCGTTGTAGCCGGAAGTATGATCGGGGCTGTTCCTTATCTTTTAAAAGACGGGGAGAACGGATTCGTTTATAAAAACAAGGACGCGTCAGAACTTTTTGAAAAATGCGAAAGGCTTGTAACCGATGGCAACCTTAGAAAACGTCTTGGAAAAGCAGCTTACGAGACTGTAACCGAGCTTTGGAACCCGGAGACTGCCGCCAAAAGATTAAAAGGATTTATAGACGATTTCTTTGAGGGTAAGGATTTTGAAGCCTACAAAGAGGGGCCTTTGAGTCCCGATGAAGGCGGCGCGGAGGCAACTATCAGTAAAAAGGCGGCGGGACATTAATTATGATCAGTGTTATCATACCTGTTTACAACATACAAAGTAAATACCTGAAAAGATGCATTGATTCTGTCCTTGCCCAGACTTATAAAGACATTGAGGTTATCCTTGTAGACGACGGCAGCAGCGACGGAAGCGGAGATGTCTGCGACGAGTATGCATCTTTAAATGCTAATGTTAAGGTTTTTCATAAAGAAAACGGCGGATCTTCCAGCGCCAGAAATCTGGGGATCAAGGAAGCAAGCGGCGAATACATCGGATTTGTTGACAGCGACGATTATATAGAGCCGGATATGTACGAGGTTTTATACGAGGCGATCGTACGGAATAATGCTAAGTGCGCCCAGGTTGGAAGAAACGAGATCGATGAGGATGGCAATATATTACCTGACATCTGTATCCCCCCCGAGTCCGAAGAGGTGATAAGCGCAAGGGACTATTTTAAGGAGCTTTTGATGCACAGGGGAGACTGCTCTTTTTGCACAAAGCTCATAGCAAGGGAGGTTTTTGAGGGGACTGATGAGTTCTTTCCGGTAGGAGTCCTTAACGAGGATTTCCACATCCTTATAAAAAAGCTTCTCAGGATTGGCAGGATAGTATCGCTTCCCGGCTATAAATACCACGTATTTTACCGTATCGGAAGTAATTCCAGAAAGCAGTCAAAAGAAGATTTTTCAAGGGTCTTTTTGGACTCTGTTAATAATGCGGATATGGCGGAAGAAATCGTCCTTAAGGATTATTCGGAGGATAAAGAGCTTAGCAAAATAGTCCGCCGTTTCGGTTTTTTCCAAAGAATAGAGTACCTTTTGCATATCCCGATTTCAAAGATGGAAAAGGAATCTGAATGTTTTGAGGATTACAGACTGATAGTGAAATGGCTCCGAAAGCATTATTTTGAAGGACTGTTTAACAAGTTCCTTACAGGTAAAAATAAGCTTTATATGACTCTTTTTGTCATCGCCCCCAAGGCGGTCAGAAAGGTGCATAAGCGGATAAAGAGACTTTGAGAAGATTCTTAGAATGGTATCGGTTAACAAATGGTAAAAACAGAGACGAAAGATGACTACAGCTACATATTGGTTCCGACAGTTATTTGCCTTTTGGCGGTAGCTTTGTTTTTTATATATAAATATTTTGGGGTATATTTTTCATCTAATGATGATCTGTTGATAAGAAGTATATTAAGCGGAGATTATACGGGACGCCCCGACGGACATGTTGTATATTTGCTATACCCTTTGGGATTTATTCTTAAAAGCCTCTACACCGTTGCACCAAAGGTTACATGGTATGAACTATTTTGCATAGGTGCACAGGGATTATGCATAATCATAATTGCATCTCTCTTTGCGGAGTCGGCAGCCTCTACATCTCAAAAAACAGTAAATAAAAAGAGGCTTTACTTTTCTCTCTTTTTATCTTCTTTTCTTTTTCTTGAGATTTTGCTCTGCTTTGACGTCGGATTTCTTATAGCCGGACAGTACACAGTTTTGGCCGGATTGGTAGGGGCTACAGCGTTTATATGCTTATTGGCTAAAAAAGATACTATGTCCGCAGTCATGATGGTATTATCACTTTGGATCAGAAAAGAAGTTTTCTTTATGATGCTGCCGTTTATTGCAATTGCTATCATCTACAGACTAATGACAGCGTATGAGACTGGCAAGAAAGCTGCCGATAAAAAGTCCTTTTTCAGCGCAAAAAAAATAATTATTGCGGCTGTAATCGTAGTTATTTCGTTAGGTTCTTTACTTATCAATAAAGTCGCATACGGAAGTGAAGAGTGGAATCAATATCAGGAATTTAACAGAGAAAGAACAAGGGTATATGATTATAACCTGTTCCCTAATTATTCGGGGGAAAAAGAGTTTTATGACTTGGCAGGGATATCGGAAGATGAGTACTCTGCTTTGGTAGAATATGATCTTGAGTTGGTTGATAAAGTTGACACCACGCTTTTTAGAGATATGGCTGATAGGCAAAAGGCTATATTAGACGACTGGAAGCAGTATTATAATGTTTTCCATAAACTAATAAAAGATTCCTTACAATTTTTTGCTGAGAATCTTAAAACTGTTCATGCAAAGATTGCTCTATTTTCGATACTGATTTCTTTTATTGTTACGATAATACTTGTAGTAAAAGAAAAGTCTTTTTCGGGACTAATAGCCCTTATCTTGATGGCAGCTTACTATGTTGCATTTGTAGCTTTATTTACGTACTTGGGAAGATTGCCGGAAAGAGTTATTTATGGGCTTGATTGTGCGATGATGCTGGGCAGTATTTATTTAGCGGTGGACGCATTAAACAAACTTCCGATAAATAAAAAGCTCATGGTTATATCAGCTTCAACTGTGCTTATGCTGGTACCTTTATTTTTCGAAATAAGATATGAGTTTAACGCATCGACGCAATACCGCAAGGCTGCGGAGGCGGGTATAAAAATTGAGGAGTATGTTGCAAGCCGTGAGGGAGAGGTTTTTTATATAGATACTAATATTTTTGAGAACAGGATAGCATCTGCTGAACCTGTATATACAGAGGGAAAAACATATATGTATGAACCTATCGGCTATGTGAAAATGGCTGATTGGGTATACGGAAGCCCTTTAAGAAGTCAAAAACTGGAAAGTCTTGGTACAAAAGGCTTGTATGACAAGGAGACCGAGAGACAGGGATACTTGGTTATTTCGAATAAGATAAGTACAGAGTTTATATTGAGACTATTGGATGAGAAAGGCTTTACAGCTATCAAAACTGACAGTATAGAAGGTGCTTCGGTTTGGAAGCTGCAAGTGAAATAGAAGATGGACAAAAAGATAAAAGTGATGGGTCTTGCGACCTGTTTTAACCGAAAAGACAAGACTCTTCAGGCACTTAAAAGCTTGGTGGAAGGAAATCCTGATATAGAATTTGAATTCGTCATTTGTGACGACAACAGTAAGGATGGGACAGCAGAAGCCCTGAGCGAACTTGACAACACATACGTTGTAATGGGGGACGGAAATTCATTTTATACCGGCGGTATGAGGCTCGCTATGAAAAGAGCTCTCGAACTGCTTGATGAGGCCAAACCTGATTTTATAATGCTTTTTAATGATGACGTAGATTTCTACGACGGGGCGATTTCGGGACTTGCCCGGAGGTACAATGAAAAAGGCAACAAAAACGCTATCTTTGTGGGGCCCACCTGTGAGAATGATCTTATAAGCCTCTCCTACGGCGGGATAGCGAGAAAATCAAACTTCGCTCCGAAATTCAGGATAGTAAAAGCTGATTCCAGAGAGGGAAGAAAGGTAAATACTTTTAACGCAAACTGCGTACTTATTCCTACAGAGCTTTTTGTAAAGACCGGAATTATGGACAGCGTTTATAACCATTCCTTGGGAGACTTCGATTACGGATATATGCTTGGAAGAAAGGGCGGAGAAATCTACGTTTCAGACGAATATGTCGGTGTTTGCCCCAACAATCCTACTACCGGAACATGGAATGATCCTTCTCTTAAGCGCATCGAAAGATTTAAGAAAAAGGAAAGCATCAAGGGAGTACCCTTTGGTGAGTTTTTCCATTATCTTTTAAAGAATTACAATTTCCTTACGGCGGTAATTTTCAGTCTTACGCCGTATGCAAGGATTATACTTGGTAAATAGTCTATGAAAAAACAGATAGCAAAAAATGAATTACCCATCAGAATAGTTTTCTATATTCTCTGCGCTTTGTACGGCGGGCTTTGCATGTATCTTTTTTACAATCAGTCTATTCAAGAGGTGTACGGAGATTCACTGCTTTTTGAGTCAGACCTCCCGTACCATATCAGTATGGTTGTGGATGACGGCTGGTATTATAGTCTTACTGCTTTTGTATATGCTTTTTTATACAAGATTGCGGACGGTACAGTACTTATAGCGGTATTTTTGGCCCTTGTATCGGCGGCTACTGTTATAGCAACGCAAAAGTTTCTTGAACTTATTGTCTCTGACAGGTATGGAATTTCCTGCGCCGGAGCCCTTGCACTTAATTTTGTGATGCCATTTTTTGTAAGATGGGCGGGAATGTACAGGTACGTAAGTTACCAGTCTCCCAATGTCTGGCATAACTCGACTTATATTGTTATGCGGCTTTGTGCTGTTATCTTTATGTACTTTTACTTAAAGTATGAAAAAGACTATGCGGAGAAAACTATAGGCATAGGGAGATGGCTTATCCTTGCGCTTTTGCTTGCTCTTACTACGTTCGTAAAGCCCAGCTTTTTAACTGTATTTGCGCCGGCTCTTGCCTTGAAACTTTTATGGGATCTTGTTAAAAACAGAGTTAAATTCCTTAGAGTATTTTTGATGGGAATAACCGTTGTGCCCTCGATGCTGGTTATTCTCTGGCAAAACAGCGTGCTTTTCGGAGAAGATACTGACTCAGGATTTAAGATATCCTTTATGGAGACCTTTTCGTTTCACGCTGACCACCCAAAGGTTACCGTGCTTTTATCGCTGGCTTTCCCGATAGTGGTATTTGTTTGCCTTTCAGTTGAGACACTTATAAGACTTACGGGCAATAAGAGAGCTTGTAAAGCGGGTAATAAAGAGGATAACGAAAAAGATAACCAGACTTATATTTTTTCGTTAGTAATGGCTGTAATTGGATTTGCGGAGGCAATCCTTCTTATCGAAACCGGACACAGGTCAAAGCACGGTAACTTCCTTTGGGGATATTCCGCAGCCCTCTTTTTCCTGTACCTTACAAGCTTTAAGAAATGGTATGGATTTATTAAAGAGAGAAAGTGGGTTCCCGCTGCTGCCTGCGGCGCAGTCTTTGCATACCAGATCGTTTGCGGCGCTATATTCTTTACAAGGCTTGTATCCGGCGAAACATATTTTATGATCGGATAAAAAGCCTATATACAACGGTTACTTCATATCGGCGATAAACTCGATGAGTTCTTTGCCGATATAAAGGCGGCCTAGCTCGCCGTAATGTATACCATCCTCCAGATAATCGTTATAAGATTTTTGGGGGATGCTTTTTAATTCTGTAAGATCAAAAAGACAGGTCCCATACTCTTCGGAGAGTTCTTTCGCGGCCTCTCTGTATTCGGAAAGAACCGGAGAATCTCCCTGTATTCTGTCGTTGCCCTTGTTATTAACGAAGATGTAACCCGGGGACATAATGATTATTTTGCTTTCCGGCCATCTCCCCTTAATGAGCTCTATATTTTTTCTGATAGAACCCTTATAGGTGGAGGCATTATAGGAATCTGAGAAATCATCTATAGGAGCACCCTGCATATAATCATTTATTCCGAATTCGACTATAAAGATCAGGTCCTCGCCCGGAGAATAGATTTTTAATAATTCATTTTCAGATTCTTCCATCATTGCAAACTCATATGCAAAAGAGGGAGTTTTGTCGGTGCTGAGGGCTGCTGAAGAACCGCTTATAGCGTAGCTTATAACATCAGCACCGGAGCAGTTCTCAATGATTTTGTATATAGATGTATCGTCGCTTCTGTATGCAAAAATACTGTCACCAAAGATAATAATGTTTGTATCTTGTAAATCGGAAGCGGGAGCTGAGTTGCTGCGATACTCTGTTATCAGTTCGGATAGAAGAATCGCATTTTTCTCAACCTCTTTTCCGGAGATTAAAAAGCAATCTGCAAATAAGTGTCCGGTAAAGTTGTTAAAATTGATTTCTTTTAGTGTTTCATAGTCCTCTTCAAACAAAAACGGGTTATCGTATATCCATTCGGTGTTTCCGGGGAAATCCCACTGTACATTTTGATAGTCGGACAAAAGGTCTTCAAGTAGCTTATAGAACTTTGACATACCGGCAATCTCGTTGTCTGAATAAGAAGAATAATATCGCAGGCTATGGGGCGGAAAGACAAGTCTGAAATCTATTTCAGGATGTTTTTTTGCCGCCTTAACAATATATTTTTTTATAAAGCTTTGGTATGCTTTGACACTTCCCGTCTTTTCAAGGATAAGAAGGGGATCGATTCCCCATATGATTCTTTCTGTATTCTCACAGCCCAAAATTGAGGAGTACGTTTTCAAAAAGTCCTTTGAGGTAATTGTGTCAAGGGTTTCGTCCCTGAAAGCGTACGTGTCCCAACCCATTATAATATTAATATAGTCGGTGTCTATGGCACTGATATCGTAGGTAGAGAGGATGTAGGTATCGTGCCCTTGTACCGGCAGATCCAAAGGCTTTGCCGCTTTCTTTAGGGAGTAAACCAAAACAAAGGCAGAGAGTATTAAAATGATCAGGATAATGAGTGGTATATATACTTTTCTTTTCATAGTTATCATCTTAAGTTTTTTTACGGTTTTTTTCAATTATTAATTGTGCAGATTTTTACTGCCGTATATTGGTTAATAATATGGTTAAAGGCGGCATTTTATGGTAAAATAAAACAGGTTATGCAAATAAAGAAAAAGGAATATAAGGTAATCCCAAAATGCTGTTCAATTCCATCCCGTTTCTTATTTTTTTTCCGATAGTGGTTTGCATATATTTTGTATTACCTAAAAAGGCAAAATATATCTGGCTCCTGGTCGCCAGCTACTACTTTTACATGAGCTGGAACTATAAATATGTTGTGCTTATTTTGTTCACGACCGTGGTTACTTTTATCTCAGGTCTCTTTATTGAGAAGGCAAAAGAGAAGACTAAAAAGAAGCTAATGCTGGCAGCAGGACTTGTTCTAAATTTCGGACTGCTCTTTTTCTTTAAGTATTTTGGATTTTTTTTGGTCAATGTAAACAGAGTTCTTAACATCTTTAGATTAAGTGCTATCGATAATCCTTTCGACTTGCTTCTTCCTGTCGGAATATCTTTCTATACGTTCCAGGCAGTTGGATATTGCATTGATGTTTACAGAGGGGATATTAAGGCTGAGAGAAACTTTATTAAGTATGCGCTGTTTGTAAGCTTCTTCCCCCAGCTTGTCGCAGGGCCTATAGAAAGAAGTAAAAATCTCCTGTCTCAGATCAGCGAGATTGGGGAAAAGAAGATGGTCTCCTACGAAAAGGTTGTTTCCGGCTTTGGAATGATGCTTTGGGGACTCTTCCTTAAGATGGTTGTTGCCGATAGGGTTTCAATAATGGTAGATGAGATTTTCAGAAATATTTATCGTATTGGTACCGTGGAAGCTATCGTGGGTGCCGCAGGCTTTTCGCTTCAGATATACGCCGACTTCGCCGGATATTCCACAATAGCCATTGGTGCGGCGAGGGTGATGGGATTTGACCTTATGGAGAATTTCAATACCCCATATTTTGCCACAAGCATCGGAGATTTTTGGCACAGGTGGCATATTTCACTTTCCACCTGGTTTAGAGACTATGTTTACATACCTCTTGGCGGAAACCGACAGGGAAAAGCGAGAAAGTATTTAAATATCCTTGTTACATTCCTTATCAGCGGACTCTGGCACGGAACCTCCTGGAGTTTTGTTATCTGGGGAGGTTTGCACGGTCTTTACCAGATAATAGGGGATCTACTTAAGCCCTTTAGAGAAAAGGCTTGCAAATTCCTTGGTTTAAATAAGGAAACTACAGGGTATAAGATAGGGCAGATTATTTTGACGGATATATTGGCTGGGTTTGCTTGGATCTTTTTCAGGGCGGGATCGACAAGAGAGGCTTTTTATTATATAAACAGATTATTTACAAGGTATAATCCTTGGGTTTTCTTTGACGAATCTTTGCTTGAGTGGGGGCTTGATTACAGAGAGATGATGATTTTACTGGGTGCGGTGCTGCTACTTCTTATCGTTTCTCTTATCAGATATAAAAAGGGCATCGATGCCGGAGCATTCCTGTATAAGCAGGATGTGATATTCAGATGGGTGGTATTTATACTGCTGATACTTTCTATAATTGTGTTTGGAGAGTATGGAATCAGTTTTGATTCCGGAAAGTTTATATATTTTGATTTTTAAGAGGCGGGTATGGAAGATAAAAAAAAGCCTATCAAGAATAATATAAAAAGAGCGTGCCTGATTGCTATATTTGCTTTAATCACTGCGCTTTGTGTTTGCGGTACCTACAATGTTCTAAGGTGGAAGGATACTAATGGAGAGTACCTTTCCAGCGTAGATATGTTAAGGGCAACGGATAAAAATCTTGTGGATGTTGTATTTATGGGAAGCAGCCATGGGTATCATGGATTTAATCCGTCCGATTATTGGGAAGATGAAGGATGGGCCTGTTTTGACATGACAATATCCGGACAGGACAGCGCATCCACATATTATCATCTGAAAAATCTACTGAGAACCCAGTCTCCGAAGGTAGTGTGCGTTGACCTGTACGGTATAACTTTCGAAAGCCATGCAGTGGAGGGAAATGTATACAGAAATTATCTGTCTATGCCCACTTCCTTGCTATCTGTTAAGTTGGTTAAAGAGTATATTGAGAAAGACAAATGGCAGGACTATATTCTCAGGTTTCCTATTGTTCATACCCGCTACAGAGAACTTGAAAAGTACGACTTTTACAAGTATAAACCCAATACATATCTGCGCGGAGAAAGAATGGAATGGGTTGTCGGACAGGCAGAAGAGCCCGATGTATGCGACGGAGAATTAAAGCCAAGCGGACTTTCGGAAAGCAAAGAAAAATGGCTGGATGATATGTATGAGTTATCCATGGAAGAAGGCTTTGAACTGATTTTTGTGGTATTGCCTTTTAATGTAGATGCAGAATCCCAGGGTAAAATGGATACGGTTTCGCAATACTGCGAAGAAAGGGGAATAGCTTTTTACGACTTAAACAGACTCAGAAAAGAAGCCGGCTTTGATTATAGCTGTGATTTTATTGATAGAGGACACCTCAATGCGAGAGGAGCTAAAAAAGTTGAGCTTTTTTTGAAAAACGAGCTTGAATGCTATCATCTTCCTGACCATAGAGGAGATGAAAGGTATTATCAGTGGGATGAGGATCTTGAGTATAATAAAAGGCTTGAATACCAAAATCATATGACGACGGTAGGTGATCTGTCGGGATTGTGCAGTTTAATTAAATCAGGGGAGAATTATGTAACTGTAATAAGTCTGGAGGGAGATTATATAGATGATGAAAAAGACTTCTATGAGCCATTGTCGATATTGGAAATGACATACGATGAATATGAAAAGGGCGGTAAATGGATATACGAGGATGGCCTGTTAACCCGAGTATACGATAATGAGACCGGGAAAGAGCCTTTCTATAAAGAACTGGGTAATATGAATACACTAAAAATATGCTACAACGGGGATTATACCCACACAGAGAATATTAAGATTAATAATTCATCTTTTTATTATTTGGGAACCCATTTGACAATTGGCATATATGATAAAGAACTTGGGAAGACAGTTATTGTCAGAGGCTTTTAAGAAAGAATATAACGGAGTAAAGGAAATCTAAAGATGGATAAGATTGCGGTACTGATACCCTGCTACAATGAGGAGCAGACAATTGAAAAAGTTATAAAAGATGCAAAGGCGGCGCTGCCGGAGGCTGTTATATATGTGTATAACAACAATTCAAAGGACAGGACCGAGGAAATTGCAAAGGCTGCCGGGGCCGTTGTGAGAAACGAATATAAACAGGGCAAGGGAAATGTAATAAGGCGTATGTTTCGCGAGATCAACGCGGAGTGCTACCTGATGATCGATGGAGATGACACCTACGACCTTTCTACTGCAAGGGAAATGACGGACCTTGTACTTAAGCATAACGCGGATATGGTTGTTGGAGACAGGCTTTCCTCAACCTATTTTACCGAGAATAAGAGGCCTTTTCATAATTTCGGAAACAGCTTAATGAGATGGGCCATCAATTCTCTTTTTAAGTCGGATATAAGAGATATTATGACGGGATACAGGGCTTTTTCCTTTGAGTTTGTAAAGACCTTCCCCGTTTTCTCAAAAGGATTTGAGATAGAGACGGAGATGACGATACATGCCGTAAATTACAATATGCAGGTGGAAAATGTTGTTGCAACATACCGCGACAGACCTGACGGAAGCGTATCAAAGCTTAATACCTTCTCCGACGGAATGAAGGTTATAAAAAAGATGTTTACCCTTTATAAAAACTACAGGCCCTTTAATTTCTTCGGGCTTATAGCTCTTGTGCTAGCGCTTATAGCTTTAGGGCTTATGGTTCCTATCGTAATAGAGTACTTTGAGACCGGGCTTGTTCCCAGATTCCCTACTCTTATAGCGAGCGGGTTTATCGGAATTGCGGGAGTACAGTCCTTCTTTACGGGATTTATGCTCTCGGTAATTAATTCAAAGGATATTAAAGATTTTGAATATAGATTTACAAGGATCTATGACCATAAAAAAAGTATTATGAAAGAGAAGGATTTATAAATGAAAATCAGCTTTATAATACCTTGCTACAGATCTGAACTTACGATCGGCAAAGTTGTTTCCGAAGTGGAGGAGACGATGAAAACGCTTCCTCAGTATGAATACGACCTGTTCCTTGTTAACGACTGCTCTCCCGACGGCGTTGCGAAAGTCATTAAGAAAATGTGCGAGGAAAGGCCTTATATCCATGGAATATCCTTTGCCAAAAACTTTGGACAGCATGCGGCCCTTATGGCGGGATTCCGCGCTGCTGACGGAGACGTATGCGTTTGCCTTGACGACGACGGACAGACACCCGCCTGCGAGGTCGGAAAGCTTCTTGAAAAGATTGAAGAAGGCTTTGATGCCGTATACGCAAAGTACGAACATAAACAGCACTCGGGCTTTAGAAACTTCGGAAGCAGAGTAAATGACCTTATGACAAGAGTAATGCTGGGTAAGCCGAAGGAACTGTACGTATCCAGCTACTTTGCCGTAAGAAGATTTGTTGTGGAGGATATGATAAGATACGAGAATTCATACCCTTACGTAATAGGGCTTGTCCTTCGCTCTACAAAAAATATAACCAATGTCAATGTAAACCACAGAGAGCGCGAGATAGGAACCAGCGGTTATACATTAAGTAAGCTTTTCGGACTTTGGTTTAACGGGTTCACCGCCTTTTCGATAAAGCCACTTCGTATTGCAACCTTGATCGGAGTAGTATCTGCTATAGGCGGATTCCTCTACGGAATATACACAATTATCAAAAAGTTTGTACTCCCTGATGTAACCGTTGGTTTTTCGGCTCTGATGAGTGCAATAGTATTTTTCTGCGGACTTATACTTTTGATGCTGGGACTTATCGGCGAATACATCGGACGCATCTATATAAGCATGAATAATGCGCCTCAATATATAATCAGAGATAGATGGAATTAGGATGAAGAAAAACACCTTAAGAATAATAATCATAGCCATAGCGGCGATTTTGCTGATCGGTCTTATTGTTTTTATTAAGAGCAGGCTCAGTCGGACCGCTGAAGATCCGGACGCCGGACTGATAAGTGATGATCAGTCGTATGTAGAGGTCTTTATCGGGGAGACTCCGATTTCGGAGTATTATATCTTAAACAAGGGGGCGGGAACCGCTAACGCAGAGCTCCTTCAGGGCTATATAAGAAAACTCACGGGACACTTACTTAACATATCATCCCAGGAGCAGGAAGGCTTTAAGTCCATTAAACTCGAGATAGTTAAGGATACCGAGGAGAAGTTTTCGGATTTGACGATTGACGGCGGATATATTACCTTAAGAGCCAAAAACTCCGCTGATATGCAAAAGCAGGTAAGTTTTTTTGCAAATGCTTATCTTGGATATGAATTTGCCGGTAGTGAAAGAGAAAAGATTATCGCCAAAAGCGGGGAGGCTCTTTATCTTCCGACGTCAGAGATTGATACTGCCGGAAATGACTGGATAGAGAATAGGGAGCCCATTATCTGCCTTTGGAAGACTACTTCACCGAGAGGATGCCTCTATAACCCGAACACCAATCTTTCAAGCGAGCTTATGAGCTACAGCGACGAGGACCTGTATACATACGTAAAGATGATGAAGCGCCTCGGATATAACGGTATTCAGGTGACAGATATGTGTTCCGCCTGGGCGGCGTACGGGAGCTATGAATATGTGCACGATCGCTTAAGGTTTATGGCTGATGCGGCTCACTCTATGGGTATGAACTTTACTCTTTGGGTTTGGGGCGCAGAGTTTAACGGTTATGGCTGGAATGACAAAGATGTTTATTATTACGACAACTGGAAATATGGACATGCGTACGATAATCCCAAGTCGGTAGAGACTTTTGAAAAGTATTATAGCATATACGCTGAACTTGCAGATTGTTCCGACAGGATAATACTGCATTTTGATGATCCGGGGAATCTGATAAATAATGAAGACATAGTTTATTTCTCAGAGATGATGAGAGATAAGGTTAAAAAGATTAACCCCGATATTAATTTTGGAATAAGCTGTTACTCGAAAAAACAGGATCCATGGAGCCTTGATAAATTAATAGATGGCGATAAAACATACTATATCGGTATCAGACATACGGAGGAAGATGAATGGCAGTCCATCAGAACGTATCTTAGGGATTCGGGAGCTGACTACGGTGTATGGTCATGGAACCTTACCGAGATGGAAATAGATCAGCTTGCCGAAATGAATGTCAACTCCAAAATAATAAAGAAGGCATATACCCTCACCTCTGAGGAGGATCATATATCAAAACCTTCCTACTGGAGTGAGATGGACTCATATCATGTCTTAAATGTATTTTCTCATTACGTTGCAGCATCTCTCCTCAGGGACCCGTCTCTTAACGAACAGTGGCTTTTGAGAGAATCAGCAAAGGCTGTTGTAACAGAAGAGTATGCAGATGAGCTTTATGAAGTACTTTCACTTATTGAAGATGCTAGAAGCGGCAGCTCTTGGGAAGAGTTTAAGTGGGGATATGATGAGTACATCCTTACATCAAAGAACTACCCCGCTGAGGATATCAACAAAAGAGCAAAAGAAGCAATTAAATACCTCGACGAGATGATCGCTGCGGATATAGAGGGCGGCACATTGCCACTACCTGTATCAACTACTGAGCTTCTGGAGATGATAAGACCACATATCCTTCAGATTGAAAGCTTTTCAAAATTCAGAGCGGATTTAAACGAACTTGAAAGTAATGCCGACGGACTTTCAAAAGAAGAGCTTCAGGCAAAAGTAGAAAAGATATATACTCCTGTACCGGAGTTCGACGTAATCGTAGGTCTTTGGGGACAGACGGAAAGCAGAGCTCAGTTTGAGCTTTTATCGGAGTTTTGCAAAAGAAACGAGCTTGAAGTTCCCAGAGACCCTGCCTTTACAAAGCTTCGCAAAGACAGACTTTTCTCGGAGTATGAAGTATTCCAGAAACTATCCGATGAGCCGGTATATCGTGGAAAGGATAACGGATTTCAGTTTGGCCTTGCCTATGGAAAAGAGGAAACGGAGTATCTTACGGGACTTCTTATCGAAGAGGGACTTTTATCCGAAACCGAAGACGGAGAAGTATATATAACTGATTATAAGAATTATTAAACGGTACCTGTATGTCATTTGTACATTTACACACCCACACAGAGTATTCACTGCTCGACGGGTCCAACAAGATAAAAGAATATGTGGCGAGAGTTAAAGAACTCGGCATGACTGCGGCCGCAATTACGGACCACGGTGTAATGTACGGAGTTATTGACTTTTACAGGGCATGCCGCGATGCAGGAATCAACCCCGTCTTAGGGTGCGAGGTATACGTTGCTCCCGGATCAAGATTTGACAAGGAGCCGGGACACGGCGACGACAGATACCACCACCTTATCCTTCTTGCGGAGAACAATACGGGCTACGCCAATCTTTGTAAGATAGTAAGCCGCGGATTCACCGAAGGTTATTACTACAAACCTCGAGTTGATAAAGAGATTCTTAGGCAGTTCCATGAAGGCCTTATCTGCTTATCCGCCTGCCTTGCGGGAGAGATCCCGAGACTGATCACTGCGGGAAGACCGGATAAGGCAAGGGAGGCTGCGAGAGAGTATCTCGATATATTCGGAGAGGGCAATTACTTTTTCGAACTCCAGGACCATGGCATAAAGGCTCAGCAGACCGTAAATATGGAACTGATGGTTATGAGCAGGGAGATGAATATTCCTCTTGTTTGTACCAATGACTGTCACTATACTTACGCGGGGGATGCCGACGCCCATGATATCCTTCTTTGCCTCCAGACGGGAAAGAAGCTGTCAGATGAAAACAGACTGCGGTATGAAGGCGGGCAGTACTATGTGAAGTCTGAAGAAGAGATGAGAAGTCTCTTCCCGTATGTTCCGCAGGCAATTGAAAATACGCAGAAAATCGCGGACCGCTGTCATGTGGAGATCGAGT
>ODAI012141190.1_pt1 | contig 21180 bp, 20 predicted proteins | sample 1539321 | NCBI WGS metagenome assembly ODAI01 (sample SAMN02144231, study PRJEB22623) | gut metagenome | biome: sheep rumen | host: Ovis aries | place: New Zealand | reverse complement strand
GCAAGCGCCACAACATCTGTCGCTATGTTCTGGGCAGAAGGAACGAAAGAGTTCACTGCGGTTGTTGAGAACGAACAAGACGCCATTGCAGGTGAATACACAGGAAGCGTGATGTTTGACATTTCGTGCAGATGATGATTTGAAAGGGTATAAATAATATGTACGAGAAAATTAAACTTGGCGATATTGCTGACATGAAAGAATATCTTGCCAATAGATGCTACTGCCCCGGCGAAATCTATGACACAACAGGAATCTTCTTCCGTATATTCACAGCAGATACGCCGTGTAGACTGTTATGTAGCGGAACAATGGGAAACATCCACGGAACATTCGTTATCGCCAAAGCAAAACAATTCCTTGAAGAAGAGATTATTTATATCGAGATTGAAGATAATATTGTACATGACTGCACGAGATTTGACGCCACAGAGAATAATATCTCTCAGGTTATTCAGTTCATGTGCGGTAAACTTGAGAGTATGACGATTGATGAGTATAATCCCGGTGAATCAAGAAGAGCGATTGACGACATCCTTAAAGATGCGGACGCTATAATGGTGTAAAATGAAACGCAAATACAATAAATTAATAAAGAAGTTATTTATATCATGTGAATATCGCTATTTTAAAGAGTGCGGTTTTAAAACAGATGATAAAGCGCTTAAATTTATAATTGAAAATATGGCATCAATTATAGAGCCAAACATATTCAATGTTGTTGAAGTTTGCGTATATATCATTATAGCTAAAATAGTGTATCTTTTTAATTTGAAGGTCTATTAAAATCCAGTATCCAATCGCTCCTTTCTTCTTGATTACCTTTTTGATTACCTTTTAATATGCTAAAATAAGAGAAGGCTCTGAAACCCTTGTAAACACTGAGGATTTCGAGCCTTCAATTAAGCTGGCAACGAGAATCGAACTCGCATGTCAGACTCTGAAGTCCAGTATTTATCAGTGTTTCACGGATTTCTAATGGTTACTTTTGGTTACTCGGTAATCAAACGATTTTGAACTCAGGAATAGAGTCTATGATGGCTGTCTTCCGTTCATGGCTCTTCCTGTTTCTGTGATAGTTGATTTCCGAGGTTCTGATGTCCGCATGACCCATTTGATCCTTTATCATACGGTTATCAACTTTGGCATCTAATAATATAGTGTCATATGTCGCCCTGATTTTGTGGGGCGACTTTTTGTGTACACCGACTTTTCTACAAACGGCATATTCTCTTTTCCTTATCTTATATGTCGGTATCCTGTTACCTTTTACATCGGTGAACACATACTCGCCGTCCGCAGACCTTTGATGAAGGTTTCTGATGAGCCAACGATAACTTGACGGAATCACTATCTCCCTGATTCCCGACTTCGTTTTTGGGTAGTCTTTTACAGTATAATAAGTTTTGCCATCCTCAGAATATCTTGTTTCTGTGCGTCTGATTTTTACGGTGTTATTAAACGGGTCTAAGTCTTCATGCTTCAGAGATACTAACTCGCCGATTCTCATACCACTGACAAAGAGAAGCAGAATCGCCGAGTTCTCTATATCACAGTTCTCTGTGAGATATTCAACCATAGCAGATGTTTCTTCTTCATTGAAAACTTGCTCGTAATCCTCTTTGTGTTGCTTGGCGAATTCGTTTTCAGAAACGTCAAGGTCGGCGAACATTAATTCCGGGCTGAACGTGATATACTTCTTTCTTTTTGCTCTTTTAAGAAAACCTTTCGTGATTGTCTTCAGACTCGCAAAAGCCTTTGAAGATAAGTTGTGTTCAGGAATCTGTCTCTCAAGAAACTCAATGAACTCATCGGGTGATACGTCTTTAATCTTTCTTTTGCCAAACGACTTATAATGCCGTGAAAACACTTGCTTCATCCTTGTGTGGGATGACTTCTCTATCTTCTTCAACTCAAGCCTATAATCATTCCACTCGTTAAATACTTCCTCTATTGTTGGGTTATCTATCAACTCTTCCTGATAAGCTACTATTACATCTTCTATCTCTTTTTTGGTATTACGCTTTTTGAGGACTCTGCCTTTTTCCTTATCTGGCAAGTAGACAAACCACTTGCCATTCTTGCCTTGCCAACACTCGTAAGGGTGTTTGCTCAACAACTCTTGCCTCTTACTCATTTCATATATTGATTGGATACTGGATGTATCTATTATCCCATTTTCAACTAAAAATTTCAATTCGTTATACATTTGTTATCACCTAAAATAGCGTAAAAAAATAGGGCTAAGATTTCTCCCAGCCCCAACAATCAGCCAAAAAACAAAAATCATTTTAGCCGTTTACTTCATGTTTGTAACATTCTCTCTTTATCTGAATACCATCCGCAGTCTCCAACAGCGCAACGTGTGTCGGATAACTTGACGTTGCAGCTGCGGCGCAGAACAGATGATACTGCCTTTCCGCTTCATATCTGTCTTCATGATACTTGATGGTCGCAGGTTGAGCGTTTCCATCAACATCGATATACCACGAAGATGTCTTAAAGTTTGTCATACTGTTTCTCCTTATATCTCAATACCTTTCGTAAAGGATCCTGTTCCATTGCTACCATAGAACTTTCCGCTCTTCACTTCATACATCCCGACTTCATTGTCAGCTTTTCTGTAGCATGGTACGAAATCTGCTATGACAGTGTTTCCGCTGTATATCTTCAGATAATACAGCCTCATATTGGAAGCTATCCAAAACGGTTCGTTATTCTTGTTGGCACAGAATATACCAAGCCTTGACGGTCGATTAGACATACCTGTATACTCAGGCGTCTGTGTATAATTGCCGATGCTCAAAGATATTCCGCTCATTGAACAGTCATACACCACATCATGCGTGATAGATATTTTCCCACGGTATCTGCTGTTTAATACAGCACCGTAGAACTTAGAGCCGTAAAAGTCCGCATAGAACCCTTGCTCTGAACCATCGCCGAGCCAACCGAATACACATTTCTCCCTGTTCGGCATGTTACCAACGAAAGAACACTTCCACTTTGCATTGACAATATCATCCGTCATGCAGTCAGTAATGATATATGCATCTGTACCGCTACTCTCTATATACTCAAGTTCCTGATATTCCTTCGGAATCTTTCCTGAGTTATTCTCACCCAAAATGATTCTTCTTCTGATTTCAATCATGCCCATGACGTAACTACTCCATATATGCCGTTGAGGATGTTAATCTCATATGTCCTGTTTTCAAAGACTTCAAAGCCGTTCGGCATCCTTACGGAATCAGGAAGGGTGAGTAATGTCGGCGTTGTGCCAGAAGAGAATATGATGTCGCAGATTCCGTCCGCACATGGCGTAAAATCAAGTGAGAGCAGTTCACCGCAAAGATAAATCGTGTTCGCAGTAGCGTTGATTTTAGGGTTCATGCCTGTGACATTAATCGTGATGATGCTGTCATTCTCTTCATTAATCCACTTGTTGACGGTTTCTTCGGCAAGGTCTGAATATTGTTTGGCTTTATCAGAATATTCTTTTGCTTCAGAAACTTTGCTGTTAATGTTTGACTTTATGCCATCTGCTTCTGTCCTGAAATCAGAAACGATATTCTCTGCGTCACGTTCGCTCTGTTCCGCATTGAGTTCACTCTGTTCGGCACTTTCCATGTACGTGCGTGCAAGATTTGCTTTCTCCTGAGAAGCCAAAGCATAATCACTCGCTTCTTTAGCTGACTGCTTTGCACTCTCCGCATTAAGAGACGACTGCGTTGCATTATCATTTGTCAACTCTACGTTCTGATTTGTGAGAGCAAGATTGTCGTTCACCTGTTCAGCCATGCTCGTGACACGCTCAGTAGCCTCTTGCAGTGTGGCAATAGCCTCTGTCGCAATATCCCTCTGTACCTCAGTGAGTTCAAGTTCTGTAGGTTCTGGACGTTCTTCGACAGGGATTTTCACGACATACTTCATTCTGCCGTCAGTCGCTGTGTCGTGGACAAGAAGATAACAGTAAACAGGATCACCGCTCAAGAAGTATTCATCAGGAATCAGGATAGTTCCGTTCTGCCCGGTTACAGGTTTTGCTTCCCCTGTTGGCGAGTTAGAAAAATATGCTTGGAATACTTCAGGTAATTCGATATTGGAGAATACAATCTCTTGTCCATAAGAATGTTTTTCCCTTGATTTCGCTGTGGCGTAGTGATTAGAGCCAAACGAAATGTTTATGATATGTTCATCCATTGCATTGCATTTCTCCATTTATGTATAATGTGTTATTTGTAAAAGAATAGGACTGAGAGCGCACCTCAGTCCTAAGATATTTGCCAATATAATCTTTCAAGAAACTACAGATAATCAATCAAAAGAATCCTTTATCACCTTGCAGATTTCCTTACATTTCTCCTTAGAGAATTTTGTCTGTTCATCCATAATATCCGCAATATCATAATCACGAATCTTCTTATTAAGGTAATAAGTTTCGGCTTCTTTCAATTCTTCGGTTACTTCGCAAATACACTCGCTGACATAGGTCGCCGAGGCAATCTCGCCAATCTCTATCAGTTCTGTGTATAAGTCTTGATACAGTTTTTGTGTGTCCTTTTCCCAATCAATCCACATCTCAAGTCCTGCTTTTACAGAACTTCTGAGAGTAGAAGAGTCAACGTCTTTCTTTGTATGGGAATACCATGTTTTAGGAATTACGTTTGTTGGCGCAACTCTGACATTTGGGATCAGTTTGTTGTAGTGAGACAGATAGTAGCTATACAGTCTCATATAACCAACAGACTCTTCAAGACATCTCTCGGCGTGGAATCTTGCATATCCCGGAAGATGAAGAAAGTTATGATAATGAACAAGTTGCTCATGTATCATAACTCCATCTAACATATGGGACGCCATCTTTGTGAAAATCTCTTCTACTGTCATCTGACTGGCGTCACAACGACACCTGCATCAAATGTGACAGGAATCGTAGAAGCGTTAAATACGTCAATGGTTACAGGAATAGAACACACATTGCACTTACAGTTATTTCTATCAACCTGAATTAAAGTTGAAAAACCAAGTGCGTAAGATGACGTTGTATCAGTAGCCGTTTGACTTGTTAATGTCTGCGGTTGCAAAATGCCATTCTTACGAAGTTGTACGGTGATTGTGCCAGCAGTACCAGCAATGGCGGTAGCATGGAAATCTACCTTATATACACCGCATTTGTTAAACTGTATTGTAACTGTCCCCGGTCTGGTGATACCGCATCCTTTATCAACATTTGTGCTGTTGAATGGAATAGGCGACTGTTCTGCGACAGTTACGTTATTGCTATAAATATCAAGCATATAACTATACCTCTATCGTGAACAATTCAATTATCAGTTACAGCAACATCCGTTGAAATTTCCGCAGTTGCAGAAGGGACTGTTACCTGCGTTGTATGTAGAAGACATGGGATAACGGACTACTCCGTTCATCATGTTCTGCATCTGAAGCGCCTGAATCTGGTCACGCATCATAGCCATCTGATTACCCGTCAGGGTGTCAAGAATCTTCTGAGCCTTGTCAGTGATGTTGGCATTAATGAGCGCCGTGTTCTGTGCAGCCTCAAACTTTGCGCTGTCGATAGCACGAAGCTGTTCTGTACAGCACTGAGACTGATGGCTCATCATAGCTTGCTGATTCGCCTTGATATCGCCAATCTGAGAAATGATTGCAGTCTGGATATCTTTGGCTACATTGATGTTGTCGTATTTCGCCTGATTAGTAGCTGCGACAGCCTGTGCAGTGCCACTGTTGATAGCGTTCATCAGGTCACGGTTCTGGTCTTGGATGTCGTTGAAGTTAAATCCATTCTGAACAAAGTCCTGTGTGGCATATTGAGGCTGATAACCGAAGTCACGGTTGCCATATCCCCAACCGCCAAATCCACCGCCCATCAGGGCAAGGATGGCGAAAAGCCAAAGTCCATTATTCCCAAAACCATCATTGTTTCCAGCCAGCATAGCAACATCACTTGCAGAGAGAGTAGTTCCTTCCATTGTGTTATTCTCCTTATTAATTGAGTCGTTAATAGTCATGTTTTGTTTCCTTTGTTTTTGTGTTTCCATCAACTCATCATATTGGCTAAACGATATTCAATTGTGATCGCAGAACGTGTGCGCTACATTCTGCTCGGAACTTATCTCTCTGTCTCTCTTCTTATATTGATAAACCGCCGAAGCGGTGTTATCCAAAATTAGTTAAATGGGAATCGTTGCCCGAATTTACTTCTAAGAAATGCTTCTGGGTTAACTCCCATTTGTCTCGCCAAAGCGTAGAATAGGTTTTGCGCATTACCACCGCTTTGATTAACAAGATTTACCACTTGTTGCATCTGCGGATTTTGCTGAATAATACTATTTAACATTCGTTGCGGATTACTCGCATTGAGGTACGCATTAACCATCCCCGTCAAAACATCTTGATTATTTTGAGGTGTGCCTTGGTCTAGTGTTTGCAGTATTGGGTTGCGACTGTACGTTTGCCGTTGTTGGCGGTTGTACATTCTGTTGTTCGGGTTGTCCATAAGTCATTCCCTCTAATAGTTGTTCTATCTCTGTGACACGCCGTTCGAGAGCAGAGAAATCATACTGTTCATTATTTGCATTCTCTTTTAACGGCATGATGGTAAATCCTGTGACAGTGCCATATCCTGCACTATCTGTCTGCTTGAGCCAGACGATAGGATCCTTTGTGTCAAGCAGAAGTGCTTCGCTATTCGGCATTAAGAAATAAGCGTCAGCCCCTTCACGACCGTTGACTCTATCTATCTTCTGACCCTGTTGCATCTGTGGATTCATCATTGGTTGTTGATAATTCATTGGTTGGGAGTTGCGTTGATATTGATTTTGGCTAACTCCGTTTCCGTTTTGGAAATATGGATAATAACCGAAATTATTCATTACTCAACCTCCTGCCATCCGTATACATCGGGGCTCCAAACATTATTATCTATAGTCGATTCGTAGGTTTTGCCGTTGTACGTCACTCTATCACCCATCATATACGGATTCGTGCTGTCCGGCTGTATCCACTCACCAATCTCCGTCCCATCCTGCCCCGGCAGAATCTCCGCAAAAAGACTGACCGCAACATCCGGTGTCCAGTCTTCCTGACTCGTATGCCCCTGTATCACCTTGTACAGAGTACCATCCATGCACACCCTGTCACCGACCTGATATGCATGTCCTGAGACCCACCGAGGGAAAAGTTCCGCATTGTCTCGTGCGGTATCATCGTCCATGCTTGTGGCAAGCGATTCAATAGTCTGCCTGAGTTCCCTTGCCCTGTCTACAATGCTCATAGATTAGCCCTCCCCTAAAAGGATTCTTCCTGCCTGTGCGTACTCCCCACCGTCAAGGTCGTAAGTTCCGCCGCTTGAGTAGATGTGTGCTGTGATAGTGCCGTCACTGTTGCACACTGTCTGTGCTCCGGTTATCTCCGCTCCGCTGACGGATGCGATAATCTCGCCGTCCGCTTCAACGGTAAAGGAGTCAAAACCATCATGGAGTTTGTCCTCTATCGTGCGGAATGTTTCCAAGTCCTCACAGAGAAGGACGATGTGTGAATGTCCAAAATCTGTGATTTCTATCTCTTCATTATTGCTGAGTTTGAGAATCATTGTTTTTTCTCCTTGTTGTGGTGCAGACTACCCACCGAAGTGGATAGTCTGCGTTGTTATTAGGTGCAGAAGCCGAGGGCGATATAGTACAGCTTATTCGCATTACCTGTCTCTCCACCACCGTTAGTTTTGATATATCTCCAAGCAAAAGCGGTATACGCCGACCGAGCCCAATAGTTTTTTAAGTTGCCATTTTGTTTCTTCTTACGAACCTCCAAGGATGAAAACTTAGTATAAGTAACATCTGTAGTTTCAGTTTCGGTACTTGCGGAAACCATTTCGTGTGTAGAGGGTATCCACACATCTTCAATACTTGTTTGTCCATCAGTCACCAACGAGTTATTTGTAACTGTGCTCTGCACCTTCGTAACAGGCAAAATAGCATTTCTCACTGTCTCAGGAATCAACGGTTTAATAGTGTTTTTAAGGTATGTCCTCATTTCACTACTTTCCCATCCTCCTGCGGTTGTTGCAGTGCTGTTCATTACGTGTGCTGTCGGCAACAGCCCCTTACTAATCCAAGTAATCTTCGCCTTGCCACTTCCATCCGCTTTATTATCCGTATCGAAAGCAACAATCTCCATTAACTGCACTCCCTCAGAACCTAAATCAAGGGACTTAGTATCTCCGATAGAGTATTTAGTGGAGTATGTGCCATTCGCTTCGTTTGCAAAGATTTCAGACCATGTGTCGGTGATGGTTTCGGATTCGAGACCGAGGCAGAAGCCGAGGCAGATGCCGTTTGTATAATTACTACTATAAGCATCTATACCACCATCTTTTAAGACCGCAAAGAATGTTGGATTGGCGTCATATAATGTTCTAAGCCAATAGACTGTATTCTCTCCGTTTAATTGCTTTATGCGACTTGATTTATTTTTGAATATTTCTGTATAATCTACACTTCCTATTTCTGCATACGAATATGTGCTACCACTCATTTCCTTTAATGATGGATACCATAGCGTTCTTGTGCCTGTTATTTGTCCTCCTGCCGTTCTTGTAGTTTTATTAACTGTTTGTATGCGTTGCTTAATTGTATTTGGAATAAGTCCACTTATAACATTGTTGATATAATTTGCCACCTGACTACCTTGTTGCTTAGTAGTCAGCAATTCCTTACCGATGAATGTGATAGGTGCTTTTCCACCGCTCACCAATTCATCAGCATCAAACGCAACAATCTGCATGTTGATTGTTCCCTCTGTTCCGAGGTCAAGCGGTTTGTAGTTGCCGAGTTTATACCGTGTCTTGTACGTGCCATTGTCGATATTTGCGATAATCGTATCCCACGAATCGGTAATCTCTACATCCTGTACAGGCGAAGTGTACTGAGCGTAGGTTGACAGATTTGCCTGTACATTTGTCGGTGAAGGACTCCACCCTGTAAACTCATAACCCTCTTCCGCTGTGCCATCAGGCGAGACAGGAGTCGAGCCTGTGTAGACCGCTGTGCCACCCTGTTGCACTCTGACTGTCTGTAACAAGGTTGAACCGTTGTAGAAGTAGACGCTATATACAGGCAGATAAGTTGCGGTATAAACTGCGTCCCCTGTGACGGTTGTCGGCTCAGGCGTCCAACCTGTCGAGGTCTGTCCGTCATATGTCGGTGTCGAGCCGTCATAGTGCGGAGTAGAGCCGTAAGGGACATTGGAATCAGTCTCAATGGTTGAACCGTCGTAGTTCTTCCACTGGATTGTATACGTGCGGACTGTGGCTGTGTAGGCGGCGTAAATTGTGCGGTCTGCGAGGACGGATGTTTGTGCGTCTGAGTCGGCTGTGGAAGAGTTCATACTCTTTGACCAACCAACGAATGTATAATTATATTGAGCCGTAGAAGGTCTCGAAGGAGTTCCGCTATATGTGCCATTTCCACCGTCAGCGATAACCTCTGTATGAAGTAAAGTTGTGCCATCATAACTGTAATAATACAGATTTGATGTGATGTGGTTATACTCGATTACGATGTCAGGATAGCGTTCTTGCATTTCTGCTATCCATTCACCTGTGACCGAATCAATTCCTGTTATCCTTCCGCTGACAACCGCTTTCTCAAGGTTGTTCCCGTTCTCATCAAGTCCACGCATCGTGTCGAGATAATCGTAGAAGTCTTCTACATCTTGAGTACTACTAACAGCCAAAGTAAATCCGATTATCCTTACACGGCTATTCGCTTGCATCTCAGACAAAATGTCAAGCACAGGGATCACAGAAGAGCAGTTCTCTATACGCAGTGTAGAGATATTACTGTAATCATCTCCATCCATAGAGAATGTCTGTATTGACGGCTGATTAAGAATCGTCAAGTTAGTGATTGTGTTTGGAAGACTGATATTCTTCACAACACCACCGTTAGGGAAAGTCAGACCCGTGATATTCGTCCCTGAGAAATATACATTCTCAATGATAGAACATCCTGAGATGTCCACTGTCTGTTGTGTGTGTCCCTCTAAAGACGTATTCCCAAGTCCTGAACAATTCCGCACATCCAATGTTTGAAGGAGTACGTTATTGCCAAGGGTAAGGCTTCTGAGGTTTGTGTTATCATAACTCGAACTTGGGTCGCCGACTTTGATATTCTGTATCCTTGTTGCGTTGCTGATATTGATAACGCCAACTTGAAGTCCCGAAACATCGCCGATAGAAGCAAGCTGTGACGCACTGTAAATGGTGACCACGTTATCGTTCATCGACTCGTAAGGGCATTCCAAAGTAATTGTCGTGTTTCGTGGACATCTCTCTTGAGTGATTTTTGCGTCCCATGCGATAGTTGCGTAAATGTCCGCATAAGGTGTGATAGAGATGTCGTCCGCAGCATAAGGTCTCAGAGTGATGGTGTCCGTCATAGCGTCACCTGCGATATACTTCGAGTCAATATATCTGAAGCGGTTATAGAGCCACCATTTTCTTTGCTCTGCTTTTGATCCGAGAAGCATACCGAGATAGTCCTGATTGTTATAAACAAAAGGGTCGATATACTTAAAGCGTGCGTCCTCGTTAAAAATAGCCTCAGACCACGCCCCTTGATGCTCTTCAAACATCTGCTCTACCTTCTGATAAGATAAAGCACCGCTTGAACGCAGATTGCGGTACATTGTCCTTAACTCGTCAGGGAAACATGCTCTGATATTCTTCCAAATAACAGAGTCCTGTCCGTTAAAGATATTCGCACCGCCCTGTTGATGGTCAATATCCTCAAGCTGATAATCAAATACGAGTTCACCCTCGTTGTTGATACCGATTGCGGTATCCATGTCGTAAGGCAACCATACGACTTTTTTCTTTAAACTCATGCGCTCACCACCTCTCCAATGAATGAAGGGAACGCATTCTTTGCTCTGCTATCCACCATCAGGAAGAGTTCCGTAAAGAGATAGTAGAAGAGAGCAGAATCCATTTCCATATAATCTCCTGCTTCTGTTTTAAATTTTGCCAAACGATATTCCGAAGTATCTGTCGTATATACGTTTCCATCAACATCCGTGTAAGACTGCGGAAGAGCGTTATTAGTGGCTTGTGTTGTGTCTGTGGAGACAGCCCATGCTATAAACTCTGCAAGCTGTGTAGAGTCTGTATAGGCTGGCTTCGTATCGGGGAATCTCGCCTCGAAATCATTAAGCCAAGCGTCTCCTGAGAAGTCCGCAGATTTGTAAAGAACTCTTGCACTCGTATTGTTCAGGGTTTCCCATGACTCATCAGGATCAGCGAGTCCGAAAACATCTGCGGTTGATTTGTCGTTATTGAAATTATATTTACCGATGAATGTAGTAGTCGAAGTAGATGTATCATTCCAAAAGATAAGTATGGGGAATCCATCAATGCCCTGTCTTACCTTACTGTTGGCTTTTTGTGCAGGGGTCTTGTAAGGGCAAGCCTGATTGTAAAGACGCACAAGTTCCACGTTGTTCGCACCCTCAGATGATGCAAAGTCAGCTTTCATACAGAATGTCTTCACAGCGATTGCGTCTGAGTTCATTGCGTACTTTGACACATTCGTTCCATTCGACATTGTGAACCCACCATTGAATTTCATCTTATAGTTCTTTCTCGGATAATACTGAGAGGACGTACCCTGTACATCTATCTCGCAGTTATCGAAAGTGAAACTCTTTGAAGGATAAAGCGGATTGACGAAAGAACCACTACATATTTTCTTATCACCCTTTGACTGCGGAAGTTCCGCAGAAGTGATAATCATGTATGACAGATAGGAAGGAAGATTAGCGACAACAATATTGCCATAAGCATCGAAGACGCTATTACGCATATATCTGTCTAGCATTGTTGCCCCATCCTGAGTATCCGCAATCCAGTTATCAACAATCTGATAGCGTGTAAGGTCGTTGTTGTAGATGCGGATGCAGTAAAGGTCAATAGTGCAGAGAGATGATCCTACCGAGATATTCACAGGAGTTGCCTGTGAGAAGTCATCATCGACAGGGTATTGCACTACACCTGAAGCTATTCCATTGATATAGATATAGAGCAAGCGGTTCTCCGCTCTCTTTTCTGCTACGAACGCAATTCTTACGTGTTCATCCTCTTTGTACTGCGTGCTGATTTCTGATTGCTCAGATTTAAGTGTCGCTTTCTGTGCGGTGACAGAAATGCCTCTGTTTCCGCTCATGCACGACAGGATAGTCGCATCGTAGTTCAAAACATTCCTCGTAGCGAACTCCAACTCAATAGTCTTTCCTGTCGTCCTGAAGTCTGACTCGAAAATCTTGTAAGGGATAGTGAGTCTTGCGTCACCTGATACCCTCAATACGGTGATTCCATCCTTGTCATTTTGCCAACCATCAGAGGCAAAGTTGAAGTTAGAGAATGTACACTCAATATTATTGTATGACCAAGTTCCCGGATTTGGCTCTTGGTTACTTCTTCCCTGAGAAGACAGATATAGTGCAAGATTTTCTGTCTCAGCTTCAACGTCAATGTCTGATTCTGTAATCGTGATAGGAATACTCTTTGTTGTATTACCACTTGCGATAGTGATTGTCAGGCTTCCTGCGTTATTAGCCTTGTATGTATAACTGTGTTCCGTCCTGTCAACATTCTGAGAAGATACTACAGTTCCGTTTACACTGATAGTAATATCCGATGTGAGTGATGACGGGTTATAAACCATGAAAGGTATATTGATAGAAGAGTATTGAGGATACGAAGTCGCATTGAACGAACTTGTGATGATTACATTTGTATTCCCCGACTCCGCAAATATGAACTCGTAATACAGTTCATTAGAGCGGACTGTTTCTTCATTAATCACAGACTCAAAGTATACCTTGAGTTTGTGTGCGCCATGACTCTGTGATGGAATCATATAAGACAACTGTCTTCCCGAAACAGAAGTCGTTAAAGTGCCAATAGTAGTCCCATCGAGTACAAAGTAGACAGTCTTTTCAACAGCACCGACAGGCGTGAAAGGGAATGAGAAAGCATTGCTGTACACAGTAGTTGCGTCAAACGAGGAAGTAATCGAAAGAGCAATGACCGTGATATTGTAAGTAGTTGTCTTCCCTTGGTCGTAAGTGTCGGATACCCTGACTTTAACCTTGTTCACACCCATTGTCAGGTATGGCGCAATATTGACTGTCACGTTACCCTGTGGAATCTGATAAGTAGTCTTGACCACATCATTGACTGTGATTCTTACGTTTCCGTCACCTGTAGGCATATCGTCTTCAATAGACGACCACAAGAATGAGATTTCGCACGAAGAACCGTCAGCAATAGTCTTTGAGAGCCATCCTGTTGTATTAGTGACAGTGAGAACTGCGGAGATGACATCTCCGCCACCGCCTCCGCCACCACCACCGCCACCACCTGCAAGTGGTATTCCGTTTTCGGAACGCACTCCACGGTAAGTGGGATAGACGTAGTAAGTGTCAGGATCCTGATATAATCCCAAATCATCAGGGTCTATTGATACGTTCTGAAGTTCGGCATATATAGCGTCTATATCATTGCTCAATTCCGACATGCGGTTCTCGCTGTTATTAGCCATAGTCAACGCTTCTTCTGCGGTCTGTTGGGCGCTGAGTGCGGACTCCAATAATGCATCTTCTATATCATCAATCCGTTGTGTGATTTCATCAGGAACAGCGATTGAATTATACGCACCGCCAACTTTCCATTCGCTGTCGCCATCATCATAGTAATACCAATATCCGTTTTGATAACCGCTTTCGTTCCCTGTATAGACATACACTTTTGTCGTGTCTGTCATCCCAGATGCAGTCGATGCCACAAGTGGGCTTCCATAGTTGGTCTTTGCGTCTATCTCAAGGAGATTCACTTTGGTCACTAATTGGGAATAGAGGGACTTTGTGATTTCTGTGCTTTCGCCGTCTTCAACAAGGTTGTTGATTTTCACATTGAATTCAAATGCGTTTGTTGGCGTGACAACTTCATCGGCAGTCCCATACAACATCAACGTGCATTTGCCTGTCTTGATTTCATAAGGAAGATATACTGTATCATCGCTTTCAAGATAGACGTTGTATGTATGGTCTTCCTGTTTAAATTGTGCAAATGCTGTCAGGTTATCCCAATCGCTACTAAGGTTAAATACAAAACGGACAAATTTCTGAGATTCCGCAACAATGTTTCTCATGTTTGTTGGGATTCTTAGTTTCTGGCTTGAAACATTTACTAATATATCCATTTAAATTACCTATTAATTATTAAACAATGTCGTTTCCATCCTCATCGAGTTCGCCGATCACAGGAAGCAACCGCACCTTGTTCATCAATGTGGAAACATAGCTGTTACCATTTCTCTTATGATATTCTTCGAATAACTCTTCCAACGCTTTAAGCTGTCGAATCGTTATCCGTCCGTTTGCAATATATTCTTCGGCAGCACGAACGATTTTGTGTCTAAGGTTTTTCAGTTCGAGTCTGTCATTTTCATCCAATTTATTCTGTATATCAAGGAGAATTTCTTTAATGGATTTGATTTCCTCTTCGTGTCCTTTTACGAGTTTTTTAAACTCTTCATTCTCTTCTTTCGTTTCGTGAGCCTTCTCAAATATCTTGTACAACTTGATAGTGCCTGTCGAGACAACCCCGATTATTCCTGCCAAAACGGTTATCCATGCAACAATTGTGCCAATCGGGACAGCGGACAACTGCTGAATAATATCTTGCGATTCCATATTTTCCCCTCATATTTAAAAATGGGATGTCGCCGAAGCGACAACCCGTGCGTGTTTATTACTCGCCAATACCATCAACAATGTCATTCAGCGTCTCAAGCGAATCGTCAATCTCTGCGTCAATCCACTCGGTCAGTTCTTTCTGATTGACCACCTTTGACAGAATGGGATACATCTCATAAATCTTCTTGATGACCTGAGAGCGTTTGATAGCCCCGGACTTGTTCCACTCGTCATAGTCGCACTCGGCGTCAGAAATCATCTTGAGCATGATTTCACGGATTTGATGTTTGGCGATTGCTACCTTTTCCTCATTGCTCTTTTTCAGATAATTACTCACTTTCTTGTACAGCCCAATCAGTAACCCGGCGATAATAACCAGATTCATCCAGTTGGCATCCACGAACTCCAAGAAGTTTTTAATTCCGTTAAGCATCTTCTTTCTCCTTATAGCATAATATCTTTGTAAGTTTCATGATGTCTGAAGCTGAGAGCGGATCAAATCTCTCGCCGTCATAGTCAAACTCGTCCTCATCGATTGTGTAAAGAGAGACATCAACTTCAATATTTAACAGAGCAGAAATTGCACCCATGTATTCTTCTGTGTATTCATCTTCTACAAGCGGAACGCCAATGGGAGACATCATTGCTTCTCCGTTTTCATTCTTTTGATGCTCTTTATATGTATCGATAATCTTGTTTAACTCACGAGAATAGCACTCCAAATCCTCAGACAGGTTCATGATATTCCTTGTTATCGCATAGCTGATTTTCTGTGGGAGTTTCTTATCTGCATATGCATTCAGCACATTTGAAATACTGATTAAATCAAAATTATTACACTTCATCTTTATCTCCTTATCTGTTCTTTCAGTTCTCTAATCTCTTTCTGTAATTGCTTTATCATCATCGTGTTCAGGGCAATAAACTCTTCATAACGCAACGAGTATAATTTGTCGAAGTATGTAGCACCATCAGGTGAAAGAACTTCGCCCTCGCCGATTTCAACATCTTTATCAATCAAAATACCTGCAAAATCTTCTGTCGTAAGCCCTGAATCAATAAGTGCTTTCTCAACAGATTGAGCGCCAAATCCAAGATGCGAACGATGCCCCACTTTGTATTTATACGCAACAGGGTTTAAATTATTGAAAAACGAAATATATCTGTCATCCATCTCGTAAAGGTCTTTTAAAGTTTCGTCTGATGTAACAGCGGTTGTTCCGCTTGACCCAAGATATACAGCACCTGAATCAAAAGAAACCAATCTTACAATTTTTCCTCTTACAATTGTAGACGCTATATCGCTACTTTGTGATGCACCGAGATATATTGATGTGTTCCCTGTGTCTGTCGATATATAACCGCCAACAACCCAATCCCCGGAGTCCCCCCAAGTGATTTGCTTGTATGTGTTTATTTTACCTGCAAATGTTGCATTTCCACTAACATCCAGTCGATTGCTTATCTGGAAATTGCCATTTATATTTAGCGTGCTGTCTCCAAGATACATTAATGAAGCCACGCCACTGCCAGCCCTTTTGAAAATGATGTTTTGCCCATCGAAAGCACATGTATAATCAACAGTTCCACTTCCAGTAACATCATTGGTTATTCTTTTTGTGAAACTGATAAGATTAAATTCCGTGTCAGTATCAAGGTTTTTAAATACGATTCCATCGCCAATAGTGCAACTGATATTGGTATTGCTTCCGTAAACAGTCAGATTTTTTGTCCTTATAAGACCAGTAGAGTAGATAATGGTCTGATTTTCATCACCAACATAGATAGAGCCTGTGCTTGCGATGTATGTTCCAGTTGACGTACTTGTCGAAGAAGTCTTTCCGCCAGCAGACAGGGTAGCAGCTTTTATCGCACCATCAACAGTCAACGAAGTTCCGTTATATACGAGTTTCCCGTTTCCAAGGTTTATATTTCCGTTGGCGTATATTCTCGTTTCGTTGTTTGATCCTGCATATAAATTACCGCTTGAATTAATGTATATTCCGTCACTTTCTGCGGTGGCAGATGTCTTGCTACCAGTTGAAAGGGAAGTAGCAGTGATAGCGCCGTTTACAGTAAGCGATGTTCCATTAAAGACGAGTTTACCATTGCCGAGATTTACATTGCCGTTAGCGTAAATGATTGTCTCATTGTTAGAACCTGAATACAGATTTCCTGATGAATCAATGTACAATCCATCGCTTCCTGTTGCCGAAGATATTTTGCTTCCTGTTGACAGGGATGTCGCAACAATCGCACCTGTCACAGTCAGGTTGCCATTAGCGTCAGCCGTAAGAACACTTGCTTCACCCTTGAGCAATGATAGAAGAGAATCGGCATTCGGGTCTACTATAAATGTATTCGTGCCATTTGTCACCGAAAGTCCATTCTCATTGAACTTTAAAGTATTGTCATTGTTGTATAAAGCAAGAGATTCACCGATAATAATCTTGCCGATGATAGTCTCACCGTTCACACCAAACGCTTCTTTCAGTTCACCCGTCTCAGGATGTATGTAGAAGAACTTGCCTATCGCAGTTTTTGTGGTTTCCCAATCATCATCCGTGATGGCAATTGTAGAATTGATGATACGTAATTGTTCGGCAAAGTAGCTGTCGGTAGGCTCGTCATATTTCCGCATCAACATGCCATGCTTGTCGAATGCCATAGTCTGGCTGTCGGCTGTATTGACTATCTTTGTGAGAGTGGCGTCAAGTCCTTTCTCGAACCATCCGTCTACAATCTTTGATGTATCTCCACTCTTTTCAACTTGCCTTTCGATAGACTGATAGCTTATCGCCATCGAACTTGCCTTGTCAAGCACACTCTTGATGTCTGTAATGTCGTTGCCGATATTCACAACATCCGAAAATTCAACAGAAATATCTTCAGGACTGTCGAAATCTATTGAATAGCTAGTAAGACGAAGCCTGTAAAGCGTTCCATCTATCTTTACGACTATCCAATTCCCCACATCAAATTGACTTTTTATCGCCTCAAATTCGGGCATAACAAGCAGATTATTGAGCGAAGATGAGATACTGTGCTGTGCTGTAGCAGATTTGATGAGTTCTTTTCTTGCTTCCTTTAAAAACAGATTCGCATTTTTGATGAGTTCAGAGTTTGTAAGCCCGTCAGAAATATAATTGTCATTAGAATAAGTAGATTCTCTTCTGAACGCACAGAACTCTTTCCAATATGTTTCGCCTAAATAATTCTTAAAGTTCAGGCTTGTCTGAATGTCTGCTCTGATTGAATTGATATTATCTGATACAGCGTCAATCGTTGCGATTTCGGATTCACGTAATTTGATTTCAGCTTCAAGCGCTTTCAGCTTGTTATAGTAATCTTTATAAATACTGTTATAGAGATTGTTCTGTGTACTAAGCCAAACAGTCTTGTCTGATATACCCTCTTCAATCATTACATCAATACATGACTGACAACTGTCATGGAACGACTGCAAAGGTTTGAGTCCGTACTTCTTCAGTTCGTTGGCGAAATCACCTGAATATGTGCCACTGCTAACAATGAGTTCTTTCTTGAAAAGCCCGGATACACTGAGGTCATCTGTGTCCTCACGGTTCATTACCTTCTCTATTTTCTGATTGATATATGTTTCATAATCATCAGTGACAAGAGTAGTGATTTGGGCTGTCGTGGCGGTATCTTCCTCATCAGAGTAATTCGTCACAGTGAACGTGCCTGTCCAAGTATGAGTAGAAGAATTGTAAGATGAAGTCTTAATCTTCACTTCATATGTTGGACGCACAATAGCTTTAGCCAAAGAAAGAACATTCAGTTCGACTGTGGTCTTCGAAATATTGCTTGCGTTGGCAACACCGACAGAAGCCAAAGATGTACTTGTCAGAAGGGACGCTTGTTCAGAAGCAGTGGTGTCTGAAATCTCCGGGGCTGGCATTAATACATTATTCAAGAACAGCCTGAAATCAATTGCGTTGTAAGAGATCCCAATCAAAGACTCAAATCCGCTTGACGCAGTGATTGCTTCGAGGTCATCTTTATATGTACTGTATTTAGTGACCAACGCATTGTAGGCTGTAACGAGAGAACTGTCTATCGAAATCTGATAGTTGTTCATATAGTTGTTGTACAATGTGTCGTACTGAGATAATTTAGATTTCAGCCCGATAGACATTTCCGCTCTTGTCTCTTGTGGTATATACCATATGTAGTCAGAACCATTTGGATTACAGCTTGCGACCGCAGCCGTCATAAGTTCATCACCAGCTTCAAGTTTAAAGCAGATGTTTACATCATCGGTTTTTGTAGAGACGGTTAATTCTTTGGCTAGATTTTCATTCGAGATAAATACATTCGTGTATTCTCCATATCCGCCGTCTATCCGTGTCGAACCACACTCAGGACAAATCTTCGTAAACTCACCACGGCATCCGCAGTCTTTGCAATGGCTTTGTAAGTCATATACATAGATTCCTCTTTCCGGGCGACCATTCTCATTTGAGCGTTGCGACAGGATAAATATGCATCCTATCTCTTCGCCAATATCATTAAATCCATCAATGATACTTGTATCATCAAAAGTAAAAGTTCTTTGGAGCGGAGCGATAGTAGCGTCAACATGTTTGATTGAGTAATGCGGAGCCTTTTCAATCATCTTATCTAACAGTGACGCATTTTTGTTTTCGCTGTTGTAGATAACTGTCGGCTCATAATCATCCCTGTCGATGTCTTCTTCGGTATTTGCTTCAAGCCCGAATATTTTGATCGCAGATAATTCAGCCTCGCCGATAGAAGTTCCACTGACGCTCTTTGTCGTATCGTCAGATTGTGTAATATCTATTGTGATTTCAAACCACGCATCCCACTCTTTACACCAAATCAGTTTGAAGTTTGTTATCTTGTCCCACAAGTCTACCTTTTTGCCGTTGTAGTATTTGTGGACTTTAAAGTCGATTGTATTTTCTGAATTAAGATTGCATTCAAAATTCAGACTCTCATTCGGAATCACCCCCAACTTTGCGCCGTTCTTTTTGGCAAGCACGATAGTCGGTGGTTTTACCTCTTGAGATATTCTTTTACCACCCTTTGTTGGGTAGAACAGCATTTTCACTGCCATATGATTCTCCTTTAAGGCAGGTCTTTAATGATTGGTCTGTACTTTATCTCAAGCAAACATGGCATATTCACAGATATTCGATTTTTCCTGTCATTCATCGTGTTTCCAATCACGAAGAAGTTGTAATTGAAATCATCATATATATCGTGAGTGTAATCATCTGTGGTAATGGCAAGAGCGTCACCATCGATAGTTATAACTTCACCATACTTACAATTATTGATCTTCATGTTCACACCATATGTGATATTCCATAATTCAAAATCATCGTTTAATTTACAAGTAACCTTTACGGATGGATAGATAAAGCCAATCTCATCGGACATGTCGTTGATGTCTACAGCCGAAGTTGCGCTGGTGAAATTTTTAGTAATTGTAATCTCTTCACCAAGAGCATATGGTGAGTCAGTCTGTGCATACAGCCTTACACCGCACACTCTTTCACCAATCTTCAACTTTTCAGCATTAAAACTTGCATTGAAATAGCAAGGGTCATAATCTTCATCATTGTCAAACAAACACAGTTCGAGAAACTGATTTCTGTTGAGCCATCTCATCAAATCCCTGTACTCATCGCTTGTGATATATAAATCATCATAAACATCAGGATCCTTACAGATGTCAAACTGAAAAGACAGGGCTTCATCATACTTCGCATTTACAAGACTGTATCTTCTGCCACCGAGCATGGGAACTGTTTCAAATGATATTTTTGATGATGTGGTAGCCTCGTTCAGCCCATTCGAGCCATTGAACTCACAGATGATAAAGCCATAATCACTCAGGAACTGCCCGTCATACTTAAAGTCAACTGCATTCATGTGTTATTCACCATCGTTTAACTGTTTTCTTAAAAGGTTAATAAGCGTATCATAAGTTTCTTTCAGTTCGTCAACCTCTTTAATTCTTAATTGCCATTCTTCTCTCATCGCTTCGCAATCTGCTATGACCGAATTAAGGTATTCCATCCTCTCTTCAAATGTTTCTCTTTTTTCTTCCATATATCCCCCATTAAACAAATCAGGGGTGACTAATGCCACCCCGTCATTGCATCGTTAAAATATGATATGGTTTTTCGAACTCTTAGATTTGCCATTAAGTCTGCCAACAGTCATGGCTTGAATAAGTCTCTCAAACTTATTATCAGACTGCATCTGTCTCACTAGTGAATCGTAGTCAGTTACGTTCGGCAGATTGAAGGTGATATTCTCAAAGTTCTGATTTACACCATTTCCAAAGCCAATAGAATTAATCATAGACCTGTAGGTGCTCGGAGAGATATAACTGTCCGTGCCGTT
>ODAI011059456.1_pt1 | contig 21182 bp, 12 predicted proteins | sample 1539321 | NCBI WGS metagenome assembly ODAI01 (sample SAMN02144231, study PRJEB22623) | gut metagenome | biome: sheep rumen | host: Ovis aries | place: New Zealand | reverse complement strand
CATATGAGATTGCGATGACTTCCTCGTGGATGTATATTATGATATTCGAAATCATAATGTCGGAGGAGCCCTCCACTTTGGTCTTGGACTGCTTCCCCCCGCGGGCATGCCCCAGAAAAAAGCCGTAGCCGCCGCTCCACTCCCACGAGTTGTTCAGGTAGAGCACGGCCACCATCTTGCGCTTGCCCATCTCCTGCAGCAAGTAGTCGAGACCGGCCAGGATGGTGTCGTTATACACGCCCGGCTTCACCTGCAGCGTAGGCTCCACCTTGGTCTTGACACCGCGCTCGCCGTCGCTGCCCACGAGGATGCGCAGATTGTCTATACCCATCCGCTTCATCTCGTCCAGCTCGCGGCAGAGCCGCTGGCGGTCGCCTCCCTGCCCTTCCGAGCCGAGAATGGCTCCATACCAGAAGTTAGTGCCTACGTAATAGTACGGCTTGCCGTCGCGGACGAAGTGACCATTCTCTACCCGCACAAAGCTCTGCTCGGCAGTAGCCTGCTGTTGCCGACAAGCCGCCAAGGCCGTCATGCACATGAAAAAGAACAACAGTTTACGCATGGGTCAGCTATGATAGGTTATCAGTCCTTCCATCGGACTCTTCAGAATGTTTCCCAAGGTATAACCCTCCAGGCGGGCGGCCTCTTCAAGCTGCTCGCGATAGTGGAAAGCCATAGAGCCCACCACGCCTACGGGCAAGTCCTTACGCCGGTAGGGATTGAGGTTGGCACGGAAGAAGGCGCGGAAATTGTCAATCACCAGCTGGCGCAGCAGCGGATGGTCCAGATGTTGCTCTATATATAAAGAGGTGGAAGCCAGGAAGCGGTTGCCCATAGGCTCGCTATACACTTTGCGGATGATGTCGGCCTGCGTGAGCCGCTGGTCGTGGAGATAGGCATCGCGGATGTCGGCATAGTCGGGGTTCTTGAAGATGGCATTCATGAACATACGCCCCAGCACCGAGCCGCTGCCCTCGTCGCCGAGGATATAGCCCAAGGCCGGCGTGTTCTGCACTATCTGCTCGCCGTCGAAGAGACAGCTGTTGGCTCCCGTGCCGAGTATGCAGCCGATGCCTGCCTCGTGCTGGCAGAGGGCGCGGGCGGCCGCCATGAGGTCGCTTTGCACATCGACATTCTGCGGCGAGAACAGCTCGCTGAGCATCTGCACCATCATGGGCACATGGTCCGGCGTGCAGCCGCTGCCATAGAAGAACACGTGAATCTTGGTGAGCAGCGAGCCTTCGAGCAGCTGGGTGTCGGCCAGCCGGGCACGCGGAAACTTCGAGAGCTGCGGAACCATCTCCTGTTCCAACACCTGACGGATCTGTGCTCCCGTCTGGTGGACTGGCGTGATGCCCTGCGTCTGAAACGAATGCAGGAGTTCACACTTCGCACTGGGGTAAGACTGATAGAGCAAAGCCCAATCGGTCTTGGTACTGCCGCTGTCTGCTATTAATATCATCATAGTTATGGAGTATTGTTTTTTAAGAATTGTTGATTATTCGGCAAAGGTAATAAATAATTCTTAATTATAGACGAGGAATTGGCAATTTATTTGTACCTTTGCGCGAAATTTAATCAGTTTTTACGAAAAGAACGCTTACAACGGAACGAAAGATGAAACGAATACTGACCCTGCTGCTGGTGGCCATGGCGGCACTGAGCGCCCACGCCGTGCTGAAAGAGAAAGACCTGAGCCACACGCTTCAGATACTACGTACGGAGCTGACCAGCCAGCACCGCGAGCTGTCACAGCTGATAGCCATGAACAAGCAGAAGAGCGAACAGGTGAGGAAGGAACTGGTGGAGACCATGTTCAACTCGAACCAGAACTCACTAATGCTCTATTCGCAGAAACAGGAGTATGTGTTCGACCTGCCCTACGCCTGCCACGAAGCCACCGAGCAGTACCAGCAGTTCCAGCGCCAGCAGCTGCCCTTCAAGGCTTTCCTGCAGAGGACAGAGAGCGAGATAGCCCGCTACGACTCGCTGATAGGCAGCCTTAGGGCCATGCCTGCCGACATGCTGCAACCGCAGGCCGTCGCCGACCGTGACGTGTGCCTGAAGCTGGCCACCGACATCCGACATTCGTTGGAGGAGAACCGCGCCACACTGCTCAGCTACATACACTATTACGACATGACCGAGCAGCGGCTGTCACGGCTGAACGACTATGCGCAGAAACGCTACAACGACATACAGACGAGCATCTTCCGCAACGGCGGCATGAACTACATCAACATCCTGAAAAACTGGAACCGCCAGTGGCACTTCATGGTGCGCACGGTGGAAAAGAAATACCAGCCTGCGGAGAACTCGCAGTGGGACAGCCGGTGGATTTTCGGCCTGATTATCTCTGTCTTCATCTATGCCATCGTAGCCACACTGCTCAACTTTGCCGTCATCCGCTTCGTGGTGCCCAAACGGCTGCGCACCGAGGAGTTCATGAAGAAGCGTGCCTGCATCACCCTGGCCACCACCACCATCACCTTTGCCGTCATCCTCGGACTGACGCTGGCCTTGACGCAACAGAACTTCTTCATCATGGCGTCCAACCTGCTGGTAGAGTTTGCATGGCTCTTAGGCGTGGTGCTCATCTCACTGCTGCTGCGCGTGAAGGGCGACCAGATAGAGAGTGCCTTCCGCATCTATACCCCATTGCTGGCGGTATGCTTCCTGGTTATCGTCTTCCGCATCATACTGATACCCAGCGAACTGGTGAACATGATTTTCCCACCCGTGCTGCTGGTTTGCGCCTTGTGGCAGTGGAGCGTCATCAGGCGGCACAACCGCAACGTGCCACGCTCTGACATGTTCTATACCTACATCTCGCTGCTGGTGTTCATCATCTCCGTAGGCTGCTCATGGACGGGCTACACGCTGCTGGCCGTGCAGATACTCATCTGGTGGATGATGCAACTGACGTGCATACTGACCATCACCTGCATCATACAATACATCAAGCTATACGGCGAGCGGCAACACCTGAACGACAAGCCCATCACACAGACCTGGGGCTATCACCTGATGCGCCAGGTGTTGCTGCCCGTACTGGCAGTGGCCTCTGTCATGATCAGCATCTACTGGGCTGCCGACGTGTTCAACCTCTCCGACTTGTGCTGGAAGATATTCAACACCCGATTCATCGACCTCAAGAACTTCAAGCTCAGCATCATGACGGCAGCCATGGCGGTCAGCCTGTGGTTCCTGTTCTCATACATCAACCGCACGCTGCTGAAGCTGATGCGCATGCACTACGAAATCAAAGACCCCTTGACGGCAGCCAGCCGCGAGGTGATGGGCAAGAACGTGGTGCAGGTCATCGTGTGGGGAGCGTGGTTCCTCATCACCATGAGCATGCTCGGCATTTCGATGGAGTGGCTGCTGGTGGTGACCGGCGGACTCTCTACCGGCATCGGTTTCGCATCGAAAGACATCATCGAGAATATCTACTATGGCATCTCGCTCATGACCGGGCGCATCAAGGTGGGCGACTGGATACAAGTGGACGGCACCATGGGCAAGGTGACCAGCATCAGCTATGTATCTACCGTCATCGAGTCGCTGTATGGCGAGGTCATCACGTTCCAGAACTCGCAGCTGTTCACGAAGAACTACAAGAACCTGACGAGCAACCACGGCTACGTGCTGCAAGTGGTACCTTACGGTGTGGCCTACGGCTCCAACCTGCAGCAAGTCATCGCGCTGGTTGACAATGCCGTCAACGCCATACAACACCCCTGGATGGACCCTGCCAAGCAGGTGAAGTCGGTAGTGGGCGAGCTGGGCGATTCAAGTATCAACTTCAAGATGTTCGTATGGGCCGATGCCGTCAAGAAGTCATACGTCATCAGCGACGTGCTGAAGACCATCTACGACACGCTGAATCAAAACGGCATCGAAATACCGTTCCCGCAGCAGGACGTACACCTGAAACAGTAGGCCAACGAGGGTAAAAAGCAAAAAAAAATTAAAATCATGGTTTTTTTATGAAAAATGATTACCTTTGCAAGAATAATTGGCAAATGAAGGAATGAAACACACGTTTATAGCAGGCCCATGCGTCATCGAATCGGCAGCACTGTTAGACACAGTGGCTGCGAAACTGGTGGAAATCAACAGCAAGCTGGGCACAGACATCATCTTCAAGGCCTCCTTCGACAAGGCCAACCGCACGTCGCTGCAATCCTTTCGCGGTCCCGGCATGGAGAAGGGGCTGCAGATGCTTAGCGACGTGAAGGCAAAATACGGCCTGCGCCTGCTCACCGACATTCACGAAGTCTGGCAGGCCGAGCCGGTGGGCAAAGTGGTGGACGTGCTGCAGATACCGGCATTCCTATGCCGACAGACCGACCTGCTGGTGGCGGCTGCGCATACCGGCCGGACGGTGAACGTGAAGAAGGCCCAGTTTCTGAGCGGGCGCGACATGCGTTACGTGGCAGACAAGATGCGCCAGGCCGGAGCGTCGGAAGTATGGCTGACGGAGCGTGGCAACATGATGGGCTACAACAATCTGGTGGTAGATTTCCGCAACATTCCCGACATGCTGGAGTTCTGCGATACCGTCATCATGGACTGTACCCACAGCGTGCAACGCCCCGGCGGTGCCGACGGCAAGACGGGCGGCGACCGTCGCTACGTGCCGCAGATGGCTCTGGCCGCCAAGGCATTCGGAGCCACGGGATGGTTCTTCGAGGTACACCCCACCCCCGACGAAGGCCTCAGCGATGCTGCCAACATGCTGGAGCTGGACAAGCTGGAGGGGCTGATAACCGAAATCTTGAAGTAAGAACAGAACGCTTGAAGTAAGAACAGAACACTATAGAAAACATAAGACAGATATAGAGAAAAACAGGAGAGCAATGACGATAAGAGAATACGCCATACAATGCATCAAGGACGAAGCGCAGGCCGTACAAGACCTGATACCGCAGATGGACGAGAACTTCGACCGTGCCGTATCGCTCATCATGGGCTGTAGGGGCAAGGTCATCGTCACCGGCGTAGGAAAGAGCGGGCACATCGGGGCGAAGATAGCCGCCACACTGGCTTCTACCGGCACGCCGTCGTTCTTCGTCAACCCATTAGACGTTTTTCACGGCGACCTGGGCGTCATGTCAATGGGCGACGTGGTGCTGGCCATATCATACTCAGGACAGACCGACGAGCTGCTGCGATTCATACCCATGGTGCTGCACATGCAGATACCCATCATCGGCATGACGGGAAATCCGCAGTCGCTGCTGGCAAAATATTCCACCTGCCACCTGAACGTCAGCGTCAGCAAGGAAGCATGCCCGCTGAACCTCGCTCCCACCAGCTCGACGACGGCAACACTGGTCATGGGCGACGCACTGGCTGTGGCACTGATGGAGAAGCGTAACTTCCAGCCACAGGACTTCGCACAGTTCCACCCCGGCGGCGAACTGGGCAAGCGGCTGCTCACCACCGCTCAGGACGTGATGCTGACCGAGAACCTACCACTGCTGACCGAGAGCATGCACCTGGGCGAGGCCATCATCCTGGTGAGCAAGGGAAAGCTGGGCATGGGGGTTGCCGTGGCCGACGGCCGGGTGGAAGGCCTCATCACCGACGGCGACATCCGCCGCGCCATGGAGAAATGGAAGGCCGAGTTCTTCGACCGTACCGTAGGCGACATCATGACGCGCCAGCCCAAGACGGTCGGTCCGCAAGCCAAGATTTCGGAGATACAGAAGATAATGAACCAATATAAGATACACAACGTACTCGTCGTCGGCAGCGACCATCGCCTGTTGGGCATCGTTGACCGCTACGCGTGCGTACTATAATATATTAAGGCAATACTATGAATAGGCTGAAGAAGATATTGTTAACCGTACTGCTGGCATTGCCGTTGGCAGCTGCCGGAGTATATATGTTCAAGACGCTTGACACGCGCAACGGACTGACCAGCAGCCAGATAAACTGCATCATCAAGGACTCGCGCGGATACGTATGGTTCGGCACACCGGCAGGGCTCTACCGCTACGACGGCTATACGTTCCGCAACTTCCAGTGCAACTCGCAAGACGGCTCGTCGCTGCCCGACAGCTACATCGTCAGCCTGCAGGAGACGCTCGACGGCAACCTGTGGGTAGAGACCTCGGCAGGCTTCTGCATCTATCACCCGCAGTCGGAGAACTTCGAGCGCGACATGAAGCAAGTCTATGCCCGCATGGGCGTGGAGGGAAAGCCCAACGTGGTGTATATAGACCGCCACAAGAACTTCTGGGCGTCCATTCCCAACAAGGGTGTGGTAGCTTACAACATGCAGCAGCAGACCAGCTACGAGTTCGCCTATACCGACGACGCCCACGGTGTGCCGCAGGGTGTCATCTGCTCTATCAGCGAGTGTAAAGACGGTGCCCTGATAGTCTATAACGACGGGCGCATCGTGTGCTGCGACATCATGCACCAGCAGCACACCGTCTGGCAGACCAACTACGTGGCAGAACAGAGGCTGCGCAAGAGCAACACGCTGAAAGCCTTTGCCGACCAGAGAGACAACATCTGGCTGTACGGACAGGGCACACTCATGATATACAACAAGAGCACCGACCAGTGGGATACCACCTACGGCAACCAGCTGGGTCTGACCGGCACGAGCGTTGACCACACCGTGAACGGCATGGTGGGCGACCGCAACGGCAACATCTGGATAGGCACCGACCGCACCGGACTATACCGCACCAACGTCAACGACCTGAGCGAAATAGAACCTGTGGCACCACGGGGGGCCAGCAACGACCAGATGCGCCAGGAGGTGATAGGCATACAGAGTCTGTACATCGACGACACCGACCTGCTGTGGGTAGGTACGGAAAAGTCGGGCGTGGCCTTCTTTGGCAACAACATCTATAAGTTCCAGTCTGACTTCATAGGCGACATCACCGCCATCGCGCAGGACGAGAGCGGACAGCTCTGGTACGGAACCGGCGACAAGGGCATCGTAGGCTACGAAGGCACACTGGCCAGCCATAAGGTGACGTGCATGACCACCACGCCCGACGGCAGCCTGTGGGTAGGCTCCAAGCAGAACGGACTGACCCGCATCAAAGACGGAAGCAGCAGGGTGTATAGTGCAGCGCGAGACAGCGCCACACGAACACTCATCGACGACCACATCAACGACCTCTGTGCAGATAAGACCGGCAACCTGTGGATAGCCACTAACGGCGGTCTGCAGGTGTACAACCCGAAGATGAACACCTTCTCGTCGTACACCCGCGAGAACGGCATGCTGAACAGCAACAACATCACCTGCCTGCACTACGGCAAGAACAACAACATGCTCATCGGTACGGCAGAAGGACTGGTGATACTGAACCTGTCAACACGCGAAAAAACGGTACTCACCGGCAATACCACCAATCTGACCACGTTCACCAACAACTACATCACACAGGTGTATGAAGACTCGCGCGGACTGCTGTGGATAGGCACCCGCGAGGGTATCAACATCCTGAACATGGTGAACGACGAGCTGAGCTACCTGACGGAGAAGGAAGGGCTGTGCAACAACTCCGTATGCGGTATCACGGAAGACAAGAACCACAGTATCTGGATCAGTACCAGCAACGGTCTGAGCCGTGTCGTCGTGCAGCGTAACCACGAAGACGAGACCTTCAACTACGGACTGTACAACTACGACATCAGCGACGGTCTGCAGAGCAACGAGTTCAACATGGGAGCCATCTTGACGAAAAAGGACGGCGAAGTCATCTTCGGCGGACTCTTCGGCACCAACATGGTGCGCCCCACCAGCAAGGAAGAGCAGGAGTCGCTGCCACGCGTCATGCTGACCCAGCTGTTCATCGGCGAGGAAGAGATACAGACCGGACTGGAATACGACGGCAACGTCATACTGACCTCTGCCCTCAACGAGAGCAACAAGATAGAGCTGAAGAACAGCCAAAACACCTTCACCATCAAGTTTGCCGCCGGCAACTACAACCAAGGCGAGCGCCTGCAGTTCAAATACTGGATGGAAGGCCTCGACAACGACTGGCGCAACGGCGATGCCCTGCTGCACGGTGTGAAGTTCCGCAATCTGGGCAGTGGCGACTACACGCTGCACGTGAAGGCCAACAGCGCCGACGGAGCCGTCAGCAACCAGGAGCGGGTACTGGAAATCACCATCGACCGCCCGTGGTGGTTGTCGTGGTGGATGCTTACGGTCTATGTCGTCATCCTCATCGTAGCACTGGCCATCTGGCGCTACGGCATCAAGAAGCTGCGCGCCGTTTGGCACAGCAAGCAAACCGTTGTCGAGGAGCTGAAGCGGCAGCGCGAGGAAATCAAGGTGGCCAGCGACGAGCTGCGCCAGCCTATGGCCCGCATGACCACCATCATCGGCAATATGGCAGAACGAGAGCAGACCCTGGAGGGCCGCGAACAGCTGAACTCGCTGCACTTCCAGCTGCTGCAGGTCATCACCCGTATCTCGGAGATGCAGAGCACGCTGGAGAATCCTGAGAAGAAAGCGGAATCGACTGCCAAGGACCGCCTGGAGCTGAACGACAGCGGCATGGTGGCGCTGACCGACTCCGATGGCAACCAGCTCAATCTGGACATCAAGCCGCTGAAGTTTGACACTCAGAACAAGAAGTTCAGCATCGTGTTCATCGACAACAACCGCGAGTTCCTCAACTTCATGAATGCCCACCTGCGCGAGGTCTATGACTTCCATACCTACGACAACATCAAGGATGCGCTGCCCGACATCGAGACGCTGAAGGCAGACATCGTGGTGTGCAAGCAGAACATGGACGTGATGACGGGCAGCGAGCTGTGCAACCAGTTCAAGAGCGATCCGCGCCGCGCCAAGACGAAGTTTGTGCTGATGACCGACCAAGTGCTGACCGAACAGGACATGGCGGAGCAGAACATCACCCTGGCTGCCGACGACTATCTGGCCAAGCCCTTCAACGTACATGATGCCGTGTTGCGCTTCAACAAGCTGATGGGGCTGGGCCCGGTGGAAATCACGCAGAACGTCATCGAGGGTGCAGAAACCCGCATGCTCGAAGGCCGCAACGCCAGCATGACCACAGCCACCATGGTGTACGACGACCATGGCCTGGTGGCTACATCCGGACCGATACAACCGGGTGACGGCGACCAGCTGCCGCAGACCACCCACGACGAAGACGGCAGCGACACTACGGCCAAGGGCAAGGAGCTTGCCAAGCAATACTATGGCGACGGCACCATCGGCGACTACTCGATGAACAACATCATGGACCAGCAGCTCATGCGCAATGTCGAGCAATACGTGCTGCAGAACATGAGCCGCGGACAAATCAGCCTGGAAGATATGGCTGCGGCTATGGGTATGGGGCGCGTGCCGTTCTTCCACAAAATTCGCAACATCACCACCAAGACCCCGGCCGAAGTGGTGCGCGACCTTCGCCTGAAGCATGCCTGCACGCTGCTTGTCAGCACCAACATCAACATGAGCGAGCTGGCTATCAACGTTGGCTTCATGACAGCCGAGAACTTCATCAACATCTTCAAGGAGCGCTACGGCATGACCCCGCTCGAATACAGGCTGAAGAACAAGAGATAAATGACACTTAGAACCATCCTACTGACAGTCATAGCCTGCTGCAGTCTGTCGGCGAGTGCCCAACGCAGCGAGTCGCTGAAGGCAAATTCGTCGGCAAGCAACCAACGCAGCGACTCGCTGATTGTTAATGTCTTGCGGCAGAACGGCATCCGTTTTTCCGACAACAACAAGGTAACGCTGCTCATGTCCGGCCAGCAGAAGTTTGACGACATGTTTCAAGCACTCCGTCAGGCACGCAGCAGCATCCACATGGAATACTTCAACTTCCGCAACGACTCGATAGCCATGCTGCTGTTCGACATTCTCAAGAAGAAGCGCAGCGAAGGGGTGGAAGTGCGGGCCATGTTCGACGGCTTCGGCAACGACTCCAACAACCAGCCGCTGAAGGCGAAGCACCTGCGGGCCCTTCGCAATGCCGGCATCGACATCGTGGAGTATTCGCCCATCCGCTTTCCGTGGGTGAACCACATCTATGGCCGCGACCACCGCAAGATAGTGGTGATAGACGGCTGCATAGGCTATACCGGCGGCATGAACGTGGCCGACTACTACATCAAGGGCACCGCGAGGGTGGGCGAATGGCGCGACATGCACTGCCGGATAGAGGGCGATGCCGTCAACGAGCTGCAGCGCATCTTCTTGCGCATCTGGAACCGCACTACCGGCCAGCACGTCGGCGGCATGAAATATTTCAACGGCGGCACGCTGTCACGCTTCAGCGGCCTCAAGCCCGACACCACCCTTACGGCAGGCCGCAAGATGGTAGGCATCATCAACCGCGAGCCCCACGTCACCCCCAAGATCATGCGTACGTTCTATGTCAATGCCATCGATGCCGCCCAAGACTCCATACACATCATCAACCCCTACTTCACGCTGCTGCCCTGTATAACAAAGGCGCTCACACGGGCCATCCGGCGCGGCGTGAAGGTAGAAATCCTGCTGTCGGCCAAGAGCGACATCCCGCTTGTTCCCGATGTGGTATTCTATCAGGCACACAAACTCATGACGCGCGGAGCCACGATATGGCTCTACCAGCCGGGCTTCCACCACTCTAAAATCATGATGGTCGATGGGCGTTTCTGCACCGTGGGCAGCACCAACCTCGATGCGCGCAGCCTGAAGTGCGACTACGAAGAGAATGCCGTCATCATCGCCCCCGCCACCACACGCGAACTTGACGACATGTTCCGCCGCGACAAGCAGAAAAGCAAGCTGTTGACACCGGAGTATTGGCAGGAGTTCCGAACATCGTGGCAGAAATTGCGAGGCCGCTTAGGCCACCTGCTGCAGACATTCATCTAAGCACCAAGCCTCCATTAGGAAGACATTCATCTGAGCACCAAGGCCTCCATCATGCGGATGTCCGTATCGGTGATGCCGTTGGCATGCAGCAGCCTGTGCTCCCTGAACTCGAAATCGTCGCTGCTCACGTCGTCGCGCTGCACATACTGCCGGAAATAAGAGGCTGCCTCGCCGAGGCGATGCTGCAGCCACAGACAATAGCCCATGTTCAGCAAGTCTTCGCCCTCGGCCTGCCCCTGTTCTTCCATCTGGCGGTACAGTTTCTCGGCCTGCTCCAGCTTGCCATCGCTGGTCAGTGCCCAGGCCAGCGTGCGGTTCACATAGCTGTTGTCGGACTCTTCATAGTTCAGCTGGTAGAGCAGGCGGGGGGCCTCTTCATAGTCGCCCATCTCCACCAGACATACTGCGCTGTTCAGCATATATCGTTTCTTCTCCGGATGCAACAGCTGCAGCCGTGCGTAGTCAGCCTGTGCCTCGTCATACTGCCCCCGTTCGAACGCCCACCGGGCATGTCCGACGAGGGCCCTCTCGTTGTCCGGCTCCAGTGCTAAAGCCTCGACATAATCGCCGGTCCACAGGTAATACTGCACATCGTGCATGCTCTGCGGAAACGATGCGAGCAGCATCTGGGCGGCATGCTCCAGCTTGCGCTTCTTCAGCAGCGCCACCAGCGTCGGCTTGCTGGCCTCCAACGGTGTATCGCTGAACACCCTTGAGGCCAGAAACAGACACATGCCCATCTGCTGCTTCGCGGTGTCGAAGGGATTGAACAGTGCCGACCGGTTGGGGAACAGGCGGAAAAAGCGGAAGAGGTCCATCAGGTAGAGGCGGCGTATGTAGGCCGGCTCGTGCTGCTCTTCCTGTTCTATCTCTGCCAGTTTCAGCTCGCCCTTCTTCATCAGCTGGCGCATCGACTCCGGCATCTTGTCCATCACCTGTTGGAACACCATGACGAACGAATACTTGTCGCTGTTGCAGAAAGGAGCCTTGGCGACGATATAGTTCAGGAACTTATTGCCCTGCAGTTTGTCAACGAACTGTTCGATGTCGGGATGCTTCAGGAAGAACGGCACCAGCCAGTTGCTCATGTCATAGAAGAACGGGAAACGCTTCATCTGCGAGAAGCCGCCGAAATAGATGTCCACGCCCTTCTTCTGCATGTCCATCATCCGTGCGAAGGAAGCCTCCAGCCGCTCCATGCGCTGCTCGGCGGCATCGGGGTGCAGCACGTCTTCCAGCGGGTCGTCCTCTATCTCCTCTATGCCGTTTCGGGTCAGTCGCACCGAGTTGTTCTTCATGATGTCCGGCACTATCTCTTCCTGTATGGCAGTGGTCTCTTTCTCCGAGTCGAGCGTATAGACCAACTGTATCTGCAGTTCAGCGACCTCCTGCTGGCAGCGCTTCGATTGCAGCAGCTGCTCTACCAGACTGCGCTGCTCGGGATATAGCAGCATGAAGTCGTCATCGATGCCAAGCACCCATCCCACCAGTGCCCGCTGGCGCACTTCTTCGTCGTGCGACAGCTGATAGACATGCACCAGCAGCCTGAACTTGGCGATGTCGAAACAGTTCATCAGCGACAGCGACACCGCCGTGGTCACCAGCTGCTGGTCTGCGCTGTCGATGGTGGGCAAGAGCAGCATTTCCTCCATGTTCTGCCCCACCCCGTCGGTCCATACATGCGATGTCACGATGAAGTTGAACAGCATGTTCATCTGCTGCTGGTGCTGCCGGTACAGGCTCCTGCTCTTCTCGGCCCGCAGCTGCTCCGGCTCCAGTTCCAGCATGGCGATATCGGCCACGAAGCCCTCCATTTCCTGACGGACGCTGTCCAGCGACCATTGCTGGCCGGGCTTGTGCGACTGCGTATAGACCTGCTGCAGAAACGACGATGCCGCGATATGGCGGTGGATGGCCACGTTGGCGCACAGCCTATATATGCCCTGCAGCAGCCTCAGATACTGGGCGTCCATCTGCGGGTCCTTCACGCCCTGCTGCCAGTAGCTCTCCATCAGCCGGTATTGCTCCTTCATCGTGTCCAGCTTCTCGCGGGTCTGCCGGTTGGGCCATGCTTCCAGATAGGTTTCCGTCTCGGCAATAGCCAGTCCGGCATTGCCGTCTATCAGCCGCTTGAAAATACGTTCCAATGATATATCCAGTGCTCTCATCGTGTCATTTTTTGTTAAGCCATTTCTCCACGCGCTCCACATCGGCTTCGCGAGGTCCCTTGGCGTGGCTGTATTTCATATCCGTGGGCAGCGAATCTACCAGCTCCTTGCGCAGCTTACAGTGCTTCACTATCAGGTCGCGATAGTGCCTCAGGCCATATTTATTGATCGAGTCGCACGCCTGGTTATAGGCCGTGACGAACAGCTGCAGCTGCTTGCCACGAGCCTGCCGGCGCATCTCCTTCTCGCGGAACACTATCACGCCCGGCTGCAGCTGCTCGCGCCTGCTGTCGAATAACACGGGATTGCGCATCACACGGGCCATCGTGGCCTGCGGCTCCGTCAGCCAGAGGGCGTCCATCTCGTTGTTCTGCAACATCAGCATGCGCACGCCGACATCGTTTATCTGCACCTTGAACACACGCTCTACCGACAGCCTGGCCGAATCAATCACACGGTCGGTCAGCAGGTCGGTAATCGAATAGCGCGTCATGGCCACCATCTTGTCGTCCAGCTGTTTCAGCTGCCGGATGCGGGCATTGCGGTTGCTCACGAGTTGCCAGTAGGCATTCGTCACAGCCACATAGCGCATCTTCACCCCCTGCAGCTCCAAGCGTTTCGCCCGCACCAGGTCGCTCACCATGCCTTCTACACGGCCCCGCTGCAACGCGCTGTCGCAGTCCATCTGCGCCATATAGGGCTTCAGCCTCACGCCGCCATACAGCGTGTCGTACAACTGGTGATGCCGCGCCACGTAGAGCGGCAGACAGTCGAGCGTGGGCAGCACGGCAATCTTCAGTGCTGCAGAATCTTTCCGCATGGCTTCCTTGCGGCTCTCGCGGGCTATGCGCTTGGTCTCTTCGTAACTCTGTCCGCAGGCCGACAGCAGCATCAAGACGACGAACGTGACTATTGTTTTTCTCATTTTCTTTTCTTCTGGCTTTGAGTGTGCAAAGGTAATAAATCTTAACGAGACGAACAAAATATATTGCCGAAATTCTGCCAAAATTTAACGGTTTTCCTTTTGCATATAAAGCGACAAATACAAGAGAAAGTTAATATTAGCATTTTATACAGAATTATTTGGAATTTAAATATTAAATGTTTATCTTTGCACCGAAATGTGTACATAAAAAACATTGATAGATATGAAGAAACTATTGTTATTGGCTGTAACGACCCTTACAGTGCTCTGCGCCCACGCCCAGAACATCAAGGTAACGCTGTTCCAGCCCTTGGAGAACGACATGACGGCCAACATGCACGGCACGACGAAGCTCGACCAGAACGGCGAGAAGGCAGCACTCATCAAGATTCAGTCGCCCGAGCAGGGCTTCACGTTCAACGGCGGCACGCTGGGCATCGTGGCCCGCGAAGACCACGACGGCGAGATATGGCTCTACGTGCCGCGCCGCTCGAAGAAGCTGACCATCCAGCACAAGGACTTCGGCGTGCTGCGCGACTACTACTACCCCGTGGCCGTAGAGGGTGCCCGCACCTACGAGATGTACCTCGACATCGGCATCGGCCGCTACGTCACCATTGCCTCGCAGATAGCCGGTTCCACCATCTACATCGACGGCCAGGACTGCGGTCTGTCGCCCGTCAACCACAAGTACCTGAACTACGGACGCCACACCGTGCGCGCCCTGAAGGACCGCTACGAGGGCGAGCAGCAGCTGATGATTACCACCGACGACGCGCAGGGCGTGCGTATCGTGAATGTGGAGCAGCGCGACATGAGCGACCACTTCGGCGACGTGACGGTCAGCGTACCCAACAAGGCCGAGATATGGTTTGAGGGCAAGAACGTGGGCAGCGGCTCGTGGCAGACGCAGCTGCGCGAGGGCAGCTACGTGGTGGAGACCCGCAAGGCCGACTGCGACCCGGAGAAGACGTCGTTCACCGTGGTGGCCCAACAGCAGAACCGCGTGCAGGCCGCCCCGCCGTCGCCCCACACGGGCCGTCTGAGCCTCTATACCCGTCCGCGCAATGCCGTGGCGACGTATAACGGCAACAACCCCATCGACCTGACCGAGACGCACACGCTGCCCATCGGCACCTACCAGATCAACCTCTCGCGCAAGGGCTACGTGGCCAAGAGCGGACTGGAATATACCGTGCGCCACAACGAGACCACCCGCGACACCATCACCCTGGAGCGCGTGAAGTATATCAAGCCCCGCGCCTTCTACTTCGGAGCGGGCTACAGCCTGCGGCAGCTGGGCGGCATCACGGCACTGGTGGGTGCAACCTACAAGAACATCGACCTGCAGGTGAGCTACACGTTCGGACTGTCGAAGTCGGACGACGTGCCCTGGTACACCACCGACGGCAACGACACCTATCTGAGCAGCATCAGCTACAAGCGCTCCACGCTGGCCGTCAAGGCGGGCTACCAGTTTGTGCTGACCGAGCGCCTGGGGCTGACCCCGCAGCTGGGCTATGCCATGGAGCGCCTGTCGGGCACGGTGCAGAACGGCACCAACCTCTACGGCGACGGTGCCATGGCCCACTGTCTGAGCATCGGTGCCAAGCTGCTCTTCGCCCCCATACAGCGGCTCTACGTGTTTGCCAGCCCTGAGTTTGCCATCGGCGTGAAGAAGGACGACACCTTCCAGCGCATCGCCGACAACAGCGACATCGCGGCAGGCGGCTTCCAGGTGACGCTGGGTGCTATCTTCAACTTCTGATATATATATAATAATGTAGTAATTATAACGCGAAACAACATCATGATAAAGACAAAGAAAATCGTTTACCTACTGGCCCTGCTGCCCCTCTGGGCAGGGATGGCGGCCTGTACGTCTGACGACATCACAGAGGCTAAGCCCGCCAAGGAGACACTGATTGTACAGGGCGGCAACATCGAGTTCAACGCCAACCAGGAGGGTGCCGAGGTGCCCGTCACTGCCGACTGCCACTGGGTAATGACCTACGACAAGGGCACGTGGACCGACCTGACCGTACAGCCCCACCAGGGCAACGGCAACGGCACACTGGTCATCCGCTCCGGCCAGAACACCACCACCCAGCCGCGCACGGCCACGTTGCTGCTGACCAGCGACGGCGGTCTGCACCAGCAAATCACCATCACGCAGACGCTGGGCGGTGCCGTGCTGACCGTCAGCACGCTGGAGCTGACCTTCGCCCCGGAGGCTATGGCATCGGCTGCCCTGCAGCAGACCTTCTCGGTGACGAGCAATTCGGCATGGACGCTACGCGGTGTGCCCGCCTGGCTGCACCCGGACGTGACACAGGGCAGCAGCGGCGTGAGCGTAGTGACCCTCAACTGCGATGACATACAGGACGACGTGGCACGTACCGCCGTGCTCACCGTGAGCGACGATGGCGGCAACAGCCGCGAGGTGACGGTGACGCAGCAGCCTAAGAGCTTCATCACGCTGTCTGTTGACCCCGAGGGCACTGTCTTCCTACCCTTCCACCCCGCTGATGCCATACTCAACATCACAAGCAACGGTGAATGGCGGGTCTATATGCCGGACGAATACCGGCAGTGGCTGGAGCTGAGCACCACCAGCGGCGTAGGCAACGGCGAACTGATGATACGCTGTGAAGAGAACAACAGCGCCGAGAAGCGCACGGCAGCCATCATCCTCGTGGCAGGCACGAAGACGCCCACCCTGAATGTGGTCATCGTCGAACAGGAGGGCAACAGCTCGTCACAGCCGGTAGCCACCAGTGTGGAGCTGCAGTCGCTCAGCGTGACGCGACAGAGTGCCGGATTCCTGCTGAACATCGTGGCAGGCGAGGTGGTGGGCAACTACGGCATCGTGTATAGCACCACCAACAACCAGCCGACGCTCGGCAACGGTACTGAGGTGAATATCGGCAGCGGCGGCATGTCTCAGGGTCTCTACCATGAGCTGACCAGCCTGCAGGACAACACCACATACTATGCACGCGCCTTCGTACAGAAGACCTCCGGCGAGGTGGTCTATAGCAACGTGGTAACTGTCACGACGCTGGCTAACGAACTGACCGTGGGCAGCCTGTGGTCGATGGCGGTGTACAACACCTATGCTGAGTTCCGCTTCGGCTTCGTGGCCGACGAGGCTGTCAGCGACTACGGACTGGTATATAGCGAGACGGCCACCGAGCCTACCGCCACCAACGGCACGGTGGTAACCATCGGCACGGGCGGCACCAGTCGCAACGTGATGGGTGTGCTGAACAACCTGCAGGAGAACACCAAATACTATGTGCGGGCCTTCGTGCAGACCGCCAAGGGCTATACTTACAGCACGAACACCGTGACCATCACCACCTCGGCAGCACCCCACAAGCCGGGCGAGAGCGACAACCCCGACCCGACGCTGGCTCCGCGCCGCAGATAACAAAGCAATCACTTTCCCGAATAAAAAAAATAACAAAACAATAAATGAAAACAATGAAAAAGACTATCTTTCTTTTAGCTGCGGCTGCCCTGTGCGGCTCGGCCAGCGCAACCATCCTCAGAGTGAACAATGTGGCCACGGTAGGTGCGCCCTATACCAGCCTTAGCGATGCTATCACAGCAGCCACCGAGGGCGACACCATCATGGTGGACGGCTCTTCGACCAGCTATGGAAATATCTCTGTCGGTAAGCGGCTTGTCATTATGGGACCGGGCTACTTCCGCTCCGAGAATGGTGTTATAGCAGAAGGTGCCTCGTCGGCCATGACGGGAACTATCACTTTCTTAAGCGGATCTAAGGGCAGCATCATACAAGGATTGGACATAACCGGAGCTACCAGTGTTCAGGCCACCAATGTGACTATTACCCGCTGCAGGGTACGCAATAATATTACCCTAACTAATAATGCAGCAAACGCCGTCATCCACCAGAACTATTTTTCAGACACCGGAGCCATAAACAAAGATTATACAAATTCTGTACATAATACACAGATAACAAACAACATCTTCAATTCAAGTGCATTTAATGGGGGAATTCGCCGTATCATAGACGGCTATATCGCCTACAACACATTTACCTATCCTGACCGAGATAACTTTGCAAACCTGACCAGCTGCTCCTTAGAACACAATATCTTTGTCGGAAACGAGACCACCATTGATGGCTGCACCTTCACCGACAACTATTGGACCGGCATAAAGAACAGCCAATACATAGGCATCTACTCCAACCGCGACACCGACAAGACCATGAAGGACGAGGTGCTGTCCGACGAACTGCAGGCCGCCATTGCCGGCAAGGGTGCCTTCAACGGCGACGACCCCTACGTGATTTCCGGTTTGCCCGCCGGTCCGGTGATTGAAGACATCACCGTACCTGCCTCGGTAGAGAAAGGCCAGCCGCTGAACATAACCATCAAACTCGGAATCCAGAAGTAATGAGAAAGAGACTGTTCATGTCGCTATGCGCCCTCCTCGCGATGCTTGCCGTGCAGGCACAGACGGGTGGCGCGACGATAGTCCGGGCAGAGTATTTCTTCGACAAAGACCCGGGCTACGGCCAAGCGACCATTATCAACAATGTGACAGCGGGCGAGAACACGCTATCGCTATCTACCGACGGACTGTCGCCGGGAGCGCACACGCTGTACGTGCGCTCACAAGGCAGCACAGGGGTGTGGTCGGCGACGCAGGCGCACACGCTGTTCGTCAGCGGACAACGCGGCGGACAGCCGGTGCGGTTGGAGTATTTCTTCGACTCCGACCCCGGCTACGGCATGGCTACCGCCATCACCGACGTGGCGGTAGGCGCGAAGGCCTACGACTTCAGCGTAGAGAGCGTCACGCCGGGCATACACAACCTCTTCTTCCGCGTGCAGGATGCTAACGGCATCTGGTCGGCCACGCAGGTGCAGACGCTGTACATCGCAGCAGCACATGCCGACCAGGTGGCGCGGCTGGAGTATTTCTTCGACAGCGACCCCGGCTACGGCAAGGGTAGCATCATCGAGGGTGTCGCCAAGGGCGAGCAGGTGCTGCCGCTGAATATCGACAACCTGATGCCGGGCGTACACTGCCTCTATCTGCGCTCGCAGGACCATGCCGGCGTGTGGTCGTCAGTGGTGGCCCACCCGTTTCTCGTCGTAGGGCCTCGGGCCAACGGCATCGCACGCATAGAATATTTCTTCGACACCGACCCCGGCTACGGACAGGCCACCGCCGTGGCTTCCCCGCAGAACGGCGAGGCGGCCTATGCCCTGTCGATAGACCACCTGACGCTGGGAGCCCACATGCTGTATGTGCGCTCGCAAGACGAGACCGGCGTGTGGTCGTCTGTGATGGCCCACCCCTTCATGGTGCTCAGCGGGCAGCCTGACATCGTGGCTATGGAGTATTACTTAGACGAGGACGACCCCGGAGCCGGACAGGCTACCCCCGTGGTGCTGCCTGCCGACAAGACGGCAGCGTTTGCCTTTGAGGTGCAGACCGACGCGCTGACACCCGGCGAGCATAAGATTCACCTGCGCGGACTGGACAGCTGGGGCACCTGGCGCGACTTAGGGGCAGAGCCGTTCACCGTCATCGGTGCCACACCCGTCGTGGAGGCTCCCGTGACAGGCTATGACGGTCGCTACATCACCCTTGAGTCGGCCACTGCCGATGCCACCATCTACTACACCACCGACGGCACGGAGCCTACCGACGCATCGGCCAAATACACGGGGAAGGTAGAGATGACGGAGCTGTGTACCGTCAAGGCCGTCGCCATGAAGGAAGGCACCGCGTCGGACGTGAGCGACTATGTGGTGCGCTATCTGTTCAACGGCACTACGGCATGGGTGGAGGAACCCGACATGCTCGACGAAGCCTTCGTATGGTGCAACGGGCGCAGCGAGGCTGCCAAGACCATTGCCGCCATCGTGTCGCTGAGTACCACGTCGGCCATGACCGACATCCACGTCAGCGAACTGAAGGACAACCCCAACCTGCTGGTGTATGTTGACAGCGAGGAGCAGGCTCCTGCCGGTGTGAAGAACGTAGTGGTACGCGGACAGGCCGACGACATCGTGCTCACGGACGTCACGACGGGTAACGGCAATTTCTTTGCCCCGCAGGAGTTCACCGCCGCCACCGCTACCTATACGCGAAACTTCCAGCAACAGACGGAACCGAACGTCAGCCGAGGATGGGAGGCCATCACGCTGCCCTTCGACGTGCAGCGCATCACGCACGAGAAGAACGGACTGCTGTCGCCCTTCGGAGCGGAGGACGAGAACAGCCACCGCTTCTGGCTGCGGCAGCTGACCCCCGACGGCATCCGGCGTACCACCGCCATCCGGGCCAACCGTCCGTATGTCATCAGCATGCCCAACAACACCGAGGCCTACGACGCTGAGTTCATACAGGCCGGACTGGTCACCTTCGACGCAGCCAACGTCACCATCCCCGCTACGCATCCGGAACCGGTAGCACTGGCCGACGGCAGCATCACAATGATGCCCACCACCCTGCACGTGGCGCAGTCGAACAACGTGTATGCACTCAATGTTGGCGTGCCGCAAGGCAACTACCGCGAGGGCAGCATCTTCGTGCGCGGCCTGCGCGACGTCTATCCCTTCGAGGCGTACACCCTTCATGCCGGCAGCGGCCAGAACGGCAGCCCGTATATCACGTTTGCCGACATGGGCATGGCCGATGCCACCGGCATCCGCGAGGTGACTGACGAAGACCGCACCGACGCTCCCGTCTATGACCTGCAGGGACGCCGCGTGGCAGACAGTACGCTTAACGAGAAACCGCTTACCAAAGGCGTGTATATACAACGAGGCCGGAAAGTGGTGATAGGTCGTTAGCGGACGGGCTGACGGCACAGTACAAAAGCAAGAGAGGCTGTAATCCATTCTTCAGGACTACAGCCTCTCTTTTCGTTCAGGATGATGGCATCCCCGCGTTTCAATGCATCAGCCAATCTCAATCTGACGGCTCACCTTGACCTTCTCTTCTACGATCTTCGGCAGCTGGACGGTCAGCACGCCGTGCTCCACATGGGCCGAGATGGCATCCTTCTTCACATCGTCGGGCAGGATGAGCGTCTGCTCGTACTTAGAGTAGTTGAACTCACGGCGCAGATAGCGGGTGTTCTTGTCTTCCTCCTTCTGTTCCTGTTTCTGCTCCATCTTGATGATGAGGTTGCCCTCGT
>ODAI010241024.1_pt1 | contig 21189 bp, 29 predicted proteins | sample 1539321 | NCBI WGS metagenome assembly ODAI01 (sample SAMN02144231, study PRJEB22623) | gut metagenome | biome: sheep rumen | host: Ovis aries | place: New Zealand | reverse complement strand
TCGGCCGCAAAGTATCGTAAAATCGTTCTTTTTCCATGTTATGCTCCCATCTCGCGCTGTAGGGCGTTGCAGCGGTTCCGCGCCTCCTGGAGCGCCTTGTCTCCCTTCGATGCACGCACAGCGTCCGCCATCACGCGGCTGTCCTCACCGCCGCAGGAGAGTGCCGTGCCGCCGCGGAACGTCCATCGGATGCCGGTGATCGTGCTCTGGTAGACGGTCTCGGACGTCTCGCCGCGCCCCCTCCAGTGGATCTCGATCTTTTGCCCGAGGTGGTACCGCGCGGCCTTGTGGACAGTGCAGCGGAACGGCCGAACGACCACGCCGCCGCCGTACTCCGTGAACGACCGCCAAAGGCTATGCGCGATCGTCCAGATGTTCGGGACGGTCTGTTCATGATAGATGTACCACTCCACGAAGCCGTCCAGAAACGGGTCGTCCGCGATCTGGTAACGCATCGTGACGCGGTGGGCGTAGTCCGGGGAGGTATAGATCTCCATGCTCGCGCCGCGTGTCGCATCGAGCTGTGACTGCACAGTCACGCGCAGGAGCTGGAGGGTATAGTCGGCGATGTCGCAGGTGTCGATCTCGATGTCGTTCGTATGGATGACAGCCGTCCCGAACTCCGGCTGTCCGAACTGTCCGAGCGTCAGCTCCCCGGTCGGGAGCGCGTGGATGAAGCCGGCGGCAAGGGTCGCGAGCCAGATCAGGAAGTCCCGCGGGCAGTCGCTGTCCACCGCGCCGCTCCCCGAATAGCACGCGAACATGGCCGAGTAGATCGTCTCATAGATGTGTTCATCGTCCCGCGCCCATATCATCTGATTGCAGTACCGTTCGTTATTGTTGGCGGCGAGATCGTAGTCCTTCCAGGTGAGCATGTTCGGGATGCCGGTCTGACATTCCACGAGATCCACGACCTTCGCCGTGACTGTCTTCATCCATGCCTCCGGCGTCTGCGAGCATCCTAGGTCAACGAGATACTTCCCGATCCCGCCTGTCACGGAGCTCCCCGATGCGTTGTAGGACGATGTATCCGTCCAGCCGACCGCATCCTGTGCATCGAGCGTGAAGATGTCGCCCACGCGCGAGGCGTTCGTCACCCAGAAGACGCCGATCGGCTGCGGGGCGTCCTCGCCGTTGTACTGCGAATACAGCGTGATCCTCGCTCCGCGTACTTGGAAAAGCCCCATCCCGGGCAGACGGCACACGAGCGAGAGCGTCCCGGCAAAGACGCCGCCGATGGCGAACGCTCCATCCGGGCAGCACTGCCGCACGGTGGACGCCGAGATGACGTTGCTGTCTGAGAGGACGACGACGTCCGTCCAGCGCTTTGCATCGTAGTCGTAGCGCGAGACGGTGCCGGAGATGTGTTCGGTCAAATGCACGGTATCACCCCATTCTGTAGACCGGGAGGCGGATATAAGTATTTTTCGCCAGGGCAGGACCGAGCGAGCTGTACATCCGCACGGTGACGATGTTCTCGCGAGGTTTGAGCTGGGCGGTCACGGTGCAGTTGCCGCCGGTCGCTGTTCCGGCAGATATGCCGTCCACACTGACGTCCATCGTGGCCGTCGAGAGCTCGCCGAAGCCATGCGTATCCAAGTGGCACTGCACTTTCATCGAGTCGGAGGATGTGACATAAGCGGACGTCCGCGCCACGATGCCGCCCGCCAGCAGTCGATAGGGCCCGGATAGGACCCGATCCACGTTGTCGTCGAGGAAGAGCCATCTCGTGCTGTACTCGAAGGGCGGTCCCACCATCGGGACGCCCACATCGCCATCCTCGATCTGTACCGGCAGCTCCACACGGATGACGCCGCGCATCATCTCCGTGAAGGTGCAGGCGCCTGTGATGTGGATGACCTGTCCACGGTATTGATTTAGGAACGGCGTGACATATTCTGCACTCTGGGAGTGAGAGAACGACGGGAGCCCCGCCGCGACCAGCACGCCATGATGCACCGCACCTGCCAGGCTATCCGCTTGGGAGGGCGTACATTCGAGCGTGATGCGGCGCAGATGCGTGTCTTTATCGGCGGCATAGGTCAGCGGGGCGCCGTTTGCCAGCGAGTAGCGCTGCGCGACCGGCTCGCGTGTCAGCTCGAGCGTGCCGGTCTGGATGCAGTTCATGGCGACCGGGACGAGCTGTGTCCCGTCATACCGATAAAAGTCGGCGAACCTCATAGTGTGTGACCTCCGCTCCTGGCATTGGCGATCTGTACCGCCTTGACGACGACCGTCTCGAGCTGCTGTCCGCCGATGCTCAGCGGGATGATGATGTCCCCACTGGGCGCGGCCTCGGGGGCGGCGTTGTTTGTGACATCATGGATGGTCGTGGCGGTGCTGTAGTGGTTTTGCACGATCTCGGACGTGGCCGCGGCGTCTGCTGCCGGTGCTGGGAGCCGCAGATCGCGCAGGATGTCGAGCGCGCCCGGGTCGATGTCCGGCCATCTCTCCGGAATATCCGGCAGATCCGGCCATGCGGACAGCGAAGGGGTGTCCGGCACATCCGGCCAGTCCGGCGGCACAGGATAGTCCGGCATCTCCGGGACGTCCGGCCACTCAGGCGGCACAGGATAGTCCGGCATCTCCGGGACATCCTGCCACTCAGGCGGCACGGGATAGTCCGGCATGTCCGGAACGTCCGGCCATTCCGGCGGCACAGGGTAGTCCGGGAACTCGGGGAACTCCGGCCATTCCGGCGGCATAGGATAGTCCGGCATCTCGGGGAACTCCGGGAAGTCCGATGTGGGGATGTCCGGCGGTGCAGCATCGCCATACACGACACCGACCTCCACCGGCGGGAGCGGGACGGTCAGTGCGTCCGCGGCCTCGTCCACGATCTCGGAGAAGCTCGGCATCGCGTCCGTGAAGCCCGCCTCCACGCCCTGTGCGAGCGGGATGCCGATGACGTCGCGCATGACACGCGAGGGCGAATGGATGCCGAAGATGTCCTTGAGGCCTGTGACGAAGTTGTCACCGAACTCCCCGAAAAAGCTCCCGTCCACGCCCGTCAGACCGGCGATGATGCCATCGAGGATAGAGACGCCGAGCGCGAGCCAGTCCACCGAATCGAGCTCTGCGCTGATCTCGTTAAAAAGCTCGGCCCCGAAGCCCAGGAGGCTCCCGCCGATCTGGAGCACGCCCTTGACGATGCCGGCGAGCAGCTTCGCGCCAGTCTCGACGAGCTTCTGGATATTATCCGGCTCGAGCAGCTCCTCCACGAGGTAGGTGACGATCTCCTGCCCAGCGAGGAGGAGCGTGTCGATGTTGTCTACGAGCGCATCCGTGAGCGCGAGCAGGATGTCCGCCGCCGCATCCACGAGGCGCAGGAGCATGTCCGGCTCGGTCAGCGCCCGCACGAGGTACACGATCAGCTCGACCGCTGTCTCCGTGAGCTGCGGCAGAGCGTCCACGAGCGCCCCCGCGAGTGTGGTCAGGATCTGGATGGCTGTCTCAGTGAGATCTGCAAGTGCATCAGGCGACGCCAGTGCGGTGACGAGCGCCGTAAGGACGGCCGCGCCGGCCTCGAGCAGGAGCGGCAGGGCATCCAGGAGCGAGGCCAGCAGGATCGTCAGGAGCTGCGTGCCGGCTGCCGTAAGACGCTGCAAGGTGTCGCCCTCTGTCAGCGCCGAAACGAGCGCGAGGACGACCGTCTGTGCTGCCGAAACGAGCGTGCCGACATTGTCTGCGAGCGCAGTCGTCAGCACGAGGAGCAGACGTACCCCGAGCGCCGCCAGATCCGAGATGGTCTCCGGCGTGAGGAGCGCAGTCACGAGCGTCTCCATGAGCGAGGCCGCCGTATCTGTCAAGAGAGGCAGCATCCCGGCGAGGGTCCTTGCAAGGACGGTCACGAGCTGCTGCGCCGTCTGGGAGACGGCCGCGATGTTCTCCGGCGTGATGAGGTCGCTGAGCGTTTTCGAGAGCGATGCGGCGATGGCCTCGCCCGCAGACAGTACGTCCGGGAGGCGGTCAAGGAGCGCATTTCCGAGCGCTCCCACGATCTCCGCGCCCGCCGCCAGGACATCCGGCAAATGGTCGAGGAGCATCCGCACGAGCGCCGCCGCGAGCTGTGTGCCCGCTGCCGCGACCTGCGGGATGTTCTCCAGGATGATGCTCCCCAGCGCCTCCACGATGGACAGCCCCGCCTCGAGCATCTGCGGCAGATCGCGCACGACGGCCTCTGCAAGACCGCCCACGACCTCCCGCGCGATCCTGCGGATCCGTGGGAGCCGCTCCTCGATGCCGCCTGCGAGGGACGTCAGGAGCGATGCGCCCAGGTCCCACATGTCCGCCGCCGCTGTCCCGATGCCCTGCACGAGCGTCAGAGCGGCCTCGAGCGCGGTGCGGGCGATGTCCGGCGCATGATCGGCAAGCCCCTGTGCGAGCGCTGTGAGGAGCGATGTGCCGAGCTCCGTCAGCATCGGGATATAGCCTGCGAGGGTCGTGACAGCGTCGCCCAGGACGTCCCCGATCTCTGCCGCAAGGCCATCAAGACCGCCCTCCTCGAAGGCATCCGTGAGCGCAGAGACGTACTCCCCGCCGAGCTGCACCAGCTCCCGCAGCGGCGCGTTCATGCCGTCATAGACGGCGATGCCGAACGCCTCCGCCTTCGATCCGAGGGACTTCATGTCTCCCTCGAGCGTGTCGTTCATGGTCTTGGCCATCTGGGACATCGCGCCGTCACAGTCGTGCAGCGCCGTCTCCAGGCTTCGCAGCTCATCCCCGCTGCCGGCCATGAGCGCCTGTGCAGCGGCGAGGTCGGTCTTGTTGAAGATGTCGCTGAGGACGGACGCGGTGTCTCCATCGCTCATGCCATCCATCGCCGACTGTAGATCGGTGAAGACGTCATTCAGCGGGCGCATGTTCCCATCGGCATCCAGGGCAGAGACGCCAAGCGCATCGAGCGCGGCCTTGGCCGTGTCCGTCGGCGCAGACAGGGAGAGGAGCATGTTCCGCAGATGGGTGCCGCCCTCCGCGCCCTTGATGCCTCTGTTCGCGAGCACACCGAGCGCAGCGTCCAGCTCCTCGGTCCCGCCCGCGAGGATCTTGGCCGTGCCGCCGACGGTCAGGATCGCCTCGCCGAGCTGGGAGACGTTCGTGTTCGCCAGGGATGCGGTCTTGGCCATACGGTCGCCGAACGCGGTCAGACTGTCCTTGCTCGCCTCGATGCCGAGCGCGGCCATCGCATCGGTCGCAAGGTCGGACGCATCCGCGAGCGCCATGCCGCCTGCCGCCGCCAGGTCGAGCACGGCGGGCAGCGCCTCGGAGGCCTGTGCGGCAGAATAGCCCGCGAGCGCGAGATAGTTCAGCGCATCCGCCGCCTCCGAGGCGGAGAACGTCGTGGCCTCGCCCGCTGCTGCCGCAGCATCCCGCAGCAGCTCGTAGCTGTTGACGCCGTCCTGGACGGTGTCCTTGGTGATGCCCATGGTCGCGATGACCTGCGCCATGCTGCTCTCGAATCCCTCACCGACCTTGACGGCATAGCCCCCGAGCGCTGTGACCGCCCCGGTCGCCGCGCCGACTGCTGCTGTGACGGCGGACATGCCGGCCTTGGCAATGCTGCCGAGGCCGTCCAGTCCTGCCTTGAACCCGCTCTGGTCGATGGCGGTATCGAACTTTAGTGTCCCGTCGAATGGCACACAGATCCCTCCTATCTGTTGGATCCGTGCGGCTCATCGGCGCAATGCACTTGTCTCCCTTTCTCGATCTTCACTTCAAATTCACGCCCACACCCGCGCGTGCATTTCACATACACGCCCCGGCAGTCGGCGGTGTTATCGAACAAAATGGTCTTGGCGCCGCAGTAAGGACAGCGGAGCCAAAAACGCTCGGTCGGCGGCAGCTTCACATCGCGTCCCATAGCATCGCCCCGATCATCTCGTCTGTGTAGGTGAACGGCAGAGCGAAGCGCCGCTGGAGCCGTGCCACGCGCCGCCGTTCGGCCTCGTTCGGTATCTGCGAGAGGTCCGCGCCGCGGTACGCGATGCGCCGCATGATGCCCGCATCGTCCGGCAGCGCCTCCAGGAGCGCCCGGAACTCCCACCAGTGCAGATGCGCCGCCCGCAGGAGGTCGAGCCCATAGCACCGCCGGAAGTCGCCGAGGATGTACTTGGCGTCGATGCTCCAGTCGAGCACAGGAGGGCGCGGCAGACCGTCGTCCTCCTCGTGCTCATCGTGGTCCTGCGCGAGCGCATCTGCACGGTAGAACGCCACGAGCGCAGTGAACGCCTCCGCTGTGAAGCGTGCAGGCGGCTCGACGTACCAGAACGCCGCCGCACGCAGCTTGTCCTCGTTCGGCAGGTCGCTCCCCATGAGGTCAGAAAAGCGGATCCAGTCGCGGAAGTCGGTCATGATCTCACGCTCTTCACCGCCCACTGTCACCGTCTCCGGCAGCGGCTCATAGAGCAGCGAGATCACTTCTTTTTCCGGCTGCGGTCGGGCAGGAAGCGCCGGAGCTGCGCCGCACGCGCCTCCTTCTGCTTGGTGATGGCAGCGGTCTGCGCGGCGATGAACTGGAGGAACGCCCCATAGACCTCGTCATAGCGGTCGGTGTTGTCCGGGATGTCCTGAAAGAGGGCGTCCGCCGTCCCCTCGCCGAAGAGACGGTCGAAGAGGCGGCGGTACATCGCACAGTACGCCCGGATCCTCGCGGAGGCGCGGCCGTCCTTGGGGAGCGACGCGGCCTCCTTGGCGAGCTGGTCGAATGCGTCCTCATAGCGCTCGACCGTTACAGCGTCCGCCATGTCGAGCGTCAGGGAGACCTCACCATACGTCCAGATCTTGTCCATAGTGCCTCCTTACGGCGTGGCCGTGAAGGTCGCGGTCGCCCAGTCGTCCGTGCTCGCGGCGGTGCCCTTGATCTTGGGCCCATGCGCCTTCATGGAGCCGGAATGTGTGTAGACGTAAGCGTCATTGCCCTCCTGCCCAGGGATCACGGCGTAGTCGCGCTGATAGGCCTCGTTCGTGTCCGTGTCCACGATGATGAGCGTGCGGACGGCATCGTCCCCGATCAGCTCCTCGTTGGTGATCTTCAGGATGTCGGTCAGAACGGGGTCCCCGTCCACGCGGTCGAAGCCGTAGTCATACTGCGGCTTGTATGCGGACACGTCGATGCGGTCGCTCTCCTCGTCGACATACTTGCGGGAGTACTCCTGCGCGTTCTTCGAGTGCGAGAGCTGGGTGAAATACTTCATGCGCGTGAACGTCACGCCCGTACCGCCCGATGCGGGGACGCCGTAGAACGCAAGAATATGGTCGCGCTTCTTCATCAGATTACCTCCTCAAGATAGGTCAGGCGCACCTGCATCTGGTACCGCGCGGCGCTGCTGTCCGCATCGAGCACATACCCGGAGGTCAGTACCTCGATGCCGCAAGCCTCGCGGCCGTCCAGAACGGGCAGGATGCCCTTGTCGTCATTGGTGCGGAGCCATCGCTCCAGCGCCTCGTAAAATGCCATGTTGGCGGTGTTCTCGGTCACGTCTGGGCCGTAGGTCTCCCTCGACGCGAACACGAACAGGAACTGCTTCATCGCGCTCCCGTCCGTGTACTGCCGCAGGATCGGGTCGCAGGGCACGGCCTCGACGGTGTAGCCGGTCGGCTCGCTGCCGAGGTAGTCCACGCCGAATAGCCCGTCCCGCAGACCGGGGAAGCCGCAGAGATACGTCCGCACATCCTCGATGATGGGTCTCATTTCTCTGCCACCTCCCGCAGATCGCGATTGTGGTCGGCCTTCATCCGCTCTAACCAGAGCTTGCCGCGCACGCCGACCGTCCCGCGCACAGCATGGAGCCCGCCGGTCCCGTGGCCGGCGTTCGTGTAGTATTCGCGCCGGGCGCGGGGCTCGGTGTTGATGATGACGCCGGGACGCTCGATGACGTGCGAACGGCTCATCCTGCCGTGGTTCCTGTACTTCTCCTCCGCGACCGGCACATAGGGCGCCATCGTGCGGATGACGGCCTCATCGAGCCGCCGCTGCTTGCTCTTGAACACCTCCGGGAGCCCCGCAGCGAGGGCGCCGGAGAGCTGCATCCCCTTGAAACGGATCATTCTGCCTCCACCTCGATATGCTGTACGGCATCGCTGCCGAACAGGAAGTCCTTGACGGTCACGACCGTGAGCGCATCCGCAGGCGGGCGGTCTGTTTCCACCGTCCCCGGCAGGATGCGGTCGTCCGGTTTTGGGATATAGAGGCCGATGCTGTCTCTGTGGATGATACACAGCGCCCGGTCCTCAGGGCGGCGCTCCGTCCCGGCGAGGCGCTGTGCATCGCATCCCTGCCAGTAGACCGCGCCGGTCACATGCCGCACCCACGCGGGAGAGCGGTCGACGATCGTCTGCTCCCAGATCGTGCAGCTCGGCCTATTCGTGAACATCCGAACCACCTCCATAGATGTCGAGCATCCCGAACGTCTGCCGCAGGAGATCGAGCTCGCGCAGCTCGTTCCGCAGGAAATAGAGCTGCTGTCCGGCGTTCGCGAAGGTGTACGTCAGACTGTACGCGCCGATGCTCTCGGTGTTCTGTGTCGCCGTGGCCGACTGCCCGAGCGCCGAGAGCGCCCGGAACACTGCCGCCACGACGACGGACTGCACGGCCTGTGCGTAGTCCTCGCCGGTCGTCTCGTCTGCGATCCTCGCGTCGATGTCCACCCGGTAGCGCTGCGCCGTGAGGCGGAGCTTGGAAGAGGCCTGCGGCAGAAGCACCGCCGCAGCCTCCTCCTCCTGCGCCGTCAGGGAACGGAGCCGCCGCAGATCATCGACGGTCGCGTAGACGGCGGACATCAGGTCCCGATGGCAGCGGCCGTCACGGTGACATAGCCCACCGCCGCGACCTTGCCATCTACCAAGTTCACGATCTCGAGGATATCTCCCTCGGCGACCGCGATCTTGGTCGTGCCAGAGGTCAGGGACGTGCCGGCATAGTCCGCAGTCGCGGTGCCGTAGACCGCACGGGATACAGGGTTTTTCCTGTAGGCGTAGGTGGTGCCGGAGCCGCCTGCGGTCACGGTCGCGATCGTCTTGCCGGCATCGGAGGCGGCGAGCGTCACGGTCAGAGAGCCGGGCGCATAGACCGCACGGATCGCCGCCGAACGCAGCACCTTGTGCCCGTAGACACGGCGCCCCTGCACCGCGCATGCGCCGATGTACTGCCCGGACTGTGCCAGATCCTGCACATGCACGCCCACGCCCCACTCTGCCGCTCGGGTCGCATAGCGCGGATGGCCTGCGATCATCGCAAGGCCGGACGTCTGGTCGTTCCACTCCTTGACCTTGAAGCCGGCGATCTTGCCGATCACGCCGTTCTCGACCGTTGCATCGCCGAGGGCAGTCGCGCGGACGAACTCCGGGCACTTGAGCAGGAGCGCCGTGACATCCGGCACGACCAGCAGATAGCGCTTGCCGTCATCCGGGATGTTGGCCTTGGACATGTCCGTGCGGATGTCAACGATCGTGCTGTAGATGTTGTCCTTCGTGAGCACGGCAACGTTCTTGACGGTCGCTCCAGCGAGCAGCGTGGTCGCGCCGTCCGTATCGACCTGACGTGCCAGCGAATAGCCTGCAGAATCCAGTCGGTCGGCGACCAGGTCATCCGGGACGGACGCCTCATCGTAGCCATCGATCAGCTCGTTGACGGCCTTGTCCTTGTCGATGACGAGGGTCGTGTAGGTCGTCGAGCCGGTCGTGAGCTGGATGCCGTTGGCCTTGTCGTAGTCGGAGACGGCGACCTCGGCGTCACGCACCGGGATCTTGACCGCGCCCGCGGTCGGGTCGCCCTCGTAGTCGTTGTTGAACACGAAGCCGTCCGCGAGCACGAGCTCAGCGCGCAGCTTCGCGAGAACGAGGTCGGAATAACGGGTCTGTGCCTCATGTGCCATGTGTCAGTTCTCCTTTCTAGCCAGCTTGGGGTTCTTCTTGTAGAACGCAGCGGACACGCCGTCCGCCTCGCCGTTCTCAGCCGAAAAATGATAGCTGCCGTGTGCGTTCTTGGTGAGGGCGGCCAGCTTCTCGGCATCCTTGCAGAGCGCCTCCTCGGTCTCGCCGGTCAGACGGTCAGCCAGCTCCACAGGGAGCCCGGCCTGCATCGCCGCCTTCGTCCGCAGCGCCGCGAGGAGCGTGGTCTTGTGTGCGGCCGCCTGCTCATCGAGCGCCTTCTGGTGCGCCTCCGGCGAGAGATAGCCCTCGTACTGCTTGACCGCCTCCGAGACGGCTGCCTCGATCAGCGGCTGCGCCGCCGCCGTGAGCGCCTCCTGTGTGGTGATGGGCGTAAAGTCCTCCATCATGGTACCTCCTTTGTACTGCTTCATGACGCCGGCCCCGACCTGTGCCGGGACGGCGACAAAGCTCCATTCATAGGCATCGGTGATGCCGCTCAGCACGGTGTGACAATGCTTGCCATCGTACACCTCGCCCTTGACATGCCCGCAAGCCATGTCCGCGGCTCCGCAGACCGAGCACGTCCGTCTGGATGCGCTGCACGAGACGCTGACCTCCTTGAGGATCCCGCCGTCGATGAGCGTGATCGTGTCGGCGTTCTCTGCTGTGCGTACCATGTAAGCGTAGCCCTTCAGATACTGATACGGCGTCCCGAGCTTCGTCGTGCGGCTATCATCCGTGACGACCTCGGTGTCATAGATCCGCGCCATCTGGTTCACCGCAGAGGGCGCGTGGTCGAAGATGCCAGTCTTGCCGATGAACAGCTCCGCCATCTCTACGAGTGCCTCCTCCGAGAACCGTTCGCCGTCCCGGTCGATGTCGTTGTGACAAAGCGTGACGGGGAAGGTGTAGATCTCGTCCTCGTCGAAGTCGCGCCGCGTCAGCTTGCCGATCTTCTCTTTCGTTTCCTTGTCCGTAAGTCTCACCCTTTCATGTGTGGTCAGTAGCCGATGACCTGCACCGACTTCTTTTCCTTTGCCGATGCACAGAGCCAATGCGCGAGAGACGCGGCCTCCAGCAGCGCCGCCTCCGCGCCCTCGAGGATGGACACATAGCCGAAGCCCCCGTCCGACCCGATGGCGCGATGATCGCAGTTGACCGCGATCTGCGCGAGTGCCGGCTGTCCCGCGTGGCAGATCTGTCCGGCAAAGAGCTGCTGCTCAAAGAGCGTGTTCGCCGCGATGATGTCCCGCACTGTCGGCAGGATGGGCTTGCATCGCACACCGGCGTCCTTCATCTCGCTGGTAAGGAGGGACTGTCCGACGGCACCGTCCACCGCGACCCGCTCCGCCCCCGGCGCTGACAGGTACGCGATGATCCATGCGTTCCCCTCGCGCCGTGTCCGGCAGTCGATCGCTTCCACGAAAATGCGCCCGTCGGCCGTCCTAACAGCGACCGCGAGCGCCACATTCTCTGTGTTCTTGGCAAATTTCACGCCGAGATAGAGACGCGCACCGGGACGCAGTGCGGGCTTGCCGTCCACGCGGCACGCATCCCACTCCTGCTTACCGATCGCGGACTTTTGCGAATACGTCAGCCAGAGCCCGAGGCGCTGGATGTTGTCGTCCACCTTGTCCTCGCCCAGCTCCGAGCGGATGGCACGCTCCGTCAGGAACGGCCCGCCGAGCGAGGGGTTCGTCTCGTACCAGAGCGCGACGTCCTGCGTGTCCGACATGCGCGGCACGCTCCACTCTGCCCATCCCGCGTCCTCCTCCTTGCCGGTGAGGCAGCGGCGGCGGTATTTGAGGAACACATCGCCCGCGCTGACCGCCGTCGGCGGCGTGCCGCACATCAGTGTCTGTCCGTTCGGGCTCGCCGCAACGAGGTATTTCAGCGCTGTCTCTTGGTCGGCGGTGTATTCCTGTGCCTCGTCGATGATGAGCAGGTCGTAGCCCTCGCCGAGACCGCCCTTGGCCGACCGCGTGCGGAAGTTGATGAGTGCCTCGCTGTCTCCCTGGAGCCACTCGATCCGCTCGCAACCGCGTGTCTTGTAGGTCTTGAAGTCGGTGTCCTCGACATAGCCGGCCTTGGCGAGCCGCGCGATGATCTTCGTCCAGGCGTCCGTGCTCGTGGTCGTGCGGTGTGCCGTGTAGATGACGCGCTCGCCGTGTGTGAGCGCCCACAGACAGCGCATGATGAGGATCTCGCTCTTGCCGTTTCGGCGCGGCACGCTCCATCCGTACTTCATGTGGACCCACAGTCCGTCCGCATCCACGGCCATGATGTCGCTGAGCATGAGCCGCTGCCAGTCCTGCGCCGTGCGGCCGGAGCGGTCGTAGAGGTCGGCGGCCTCGGTGCCGTGCGTGGCCATGTAGGGGAGCGTATGGGAGACGGTGGGCGTCTGCCTGCCGCGGCGGGGCGCCTCTGCCGGCGATGTCATAGGCTCTTCCAGTCGAACGTCAGCGGGAGCACCCGGTTCGAGATGACCTCCGGCGCACCGCCGACATCCTGCACCGTCACGAGCTTGTCGGACTTCTGCCGGTTACAGCAGAAGTGCGCGAGCTGGAGGTTGCCAAGGTCGGACGGATGCCCGCCTCTGCTCACCGGGATGATGTGGTCGATGCACGGCGACATCGGGTCCGGCCACTTCACCTTGAAGTCTACCGGCCGGCCGCAGATCCCGCAGACCTTCTGCGTCATGTAGATCTTGCGCTTGTTGCTCTCGAACTGTGCCCGCTGTGTGCCGTTGTGGTCGGGGCGGGTGTTCGCTTTGGTGGGTCTGGCTCTTGCGCCGTTTGGCATGACGGCCTCCTTTCTGGGGATGAAAAATGCACCGTCTGACGAGTTAGACAGTGCATACACTTATTATTGGTTTTGTACTAAGGCAGGTCACTTCTCCAGTACAACGGAGAAGACTTCCTTTGCATTGTACATGGCGACCCACGCCTCGTCCTTTTTGATGACGATAAAGCCATCGACCAGATCATAGTCTGTCCAGTCGCCTTCGTTGACCGTGATCGATCCTGCATTGATGAAACTGATCTTGATTCGTTTATACATTTTCTCGCCTCCTTCTGGTACGACAAGACCGCCTGACACAAAGTATGGCGGTCTTAGATAGGCATAGGGTATGGTCTATAGTTCTCATCAACTGTGATCTCGTCTATATCTTCGATCGCTAATACTACGACCGCCTCTCTGTCAAGCAAGGATACCTCAATGCAATCTTTACCAATGTCGGAATCTTCTGCATCGAAGGCGTCAAAAACATAGCCGGAAAACTTTTTCTCACCACATCGGACGTCAACTTTTTTGCCTAAGTAACCAGTCATGTCCATCCTGACGCCTCCTTTCAATAAAATACTTTTTCTGGCTTTCGTAGGTTGGAACGATATGTGTGCCATTTGGGCCGTACTTGATTTTAAAAGCTGTAGTACTTTGAGATGCTCCAGTTATATTATTGACTGCGACCCCGACTACTTCATCATTATCAATAATGATCTCGCTATCAAGTATTTCACCGTTCTTGTTTAGTTTTAGAATACCGGAACCGTGGAACTTATCCACAAGTTCTTGTGCCTTTTCCATATTTATGGTCAAATAACTTGGTTCGATCGTATGATGTTGCATGTAATCATTGTAACGTTTTTCTCCCCTTATGTGTTTCCCTTGCATATGGCTGTCTATCTTCAATGGCGTTTTGGGGTGCTTATAAGGGCTTTCTGCTTCTATCATCATTATATCACGTTCCCCCGCCAAAGTCAACCCCGACAGGAGGCTTTCCTCCATCGCCGCGGCATCTTCCCGCGAGAACACCGTTGGCTCCGGCGCTGCCGCCGCGACCTCCTCCGGATCGACCCGCTCCCAGCTCCGCTTCGTCCATACGTCCTGCCGCTGCCGTCCCTCTTCGTAGGTCACCGTGCAGCCGCAGTTGTCATGGCGGCGGAAGATGTCGCCTGGGTGGCGTCCGTAGACATACCGTCCTGCCAGACCGTCACACCACTGACAGCACTTGCCATCCGTCTCGCGTGTGATGTGGCACCGCAGGCCGAGGTCGCTGCGTTTCTTGGCGTTCGTCTCGATGAAATCATCGTGGAACGAGCGTGCCACGGTCGCGACCGGCTTGTTCGCACGCCGCTGGATGGTCGCTGCCGTCACGCCTGGGTCGATGAGAGAATGCGCCACCGTCTGCACACGTTCCGCCGGGAAGGGTGCGTGTGCGGCATCGAGCGTGAGTCCCAGCGCCTCGTCAGCGGCCTCCTGCACGTCCGCCAGGATGCCGTTCATCGTGTCATAGCGTTCACGCAGCAGCGCCGTACAGACCGCCTCACGCAGCTCCTCGGGGACATCGAGTACATGCTCCCCGAACACCTCGCCGAGCAGCGCAGACGCCCGCTCCGAGAGCTGTGCCGTGTCCTCGAAGGCCGCCGTCTGCCGCTCGACCCGCCGCATCGCAGCCCGCGCCTGCGGGTCGCGTGCGAGGCGCTGATAAAAGAGATCGAGGATCTCACGGAATGCTTCTTGCGCGGTCATCGGGGACGCCTCCTTCCTGTAAAGCCAAGGGGGCTTTACGTTTCCGCATCGCTCCGCAGCCCGGTGAGCCTGCGGATGTTCCTGGCACCCATGAAGCCCTCAGATGCCTGCCCGAGCTTAAGGATCGCATCTCCGAGTACGCCGAGCGCGGCCGCATCCGGCTCGAAGATCGGGAGCCACATCGGCTCGACATCTGCGAATGCCTTGCGTTCATACGAGTAGCTGTCACGGATGCACGCGGCGAGATAGCCCGCGTTCAGGAATCCTGTCCCGAGCGTCTGCTGGGCGCGGCGTGCCGTCAAACGCAGGTTCTCGTGAGACGCCTTGATCGCTTCCTCGCTCGAGGGGTTCTCGGTCGTAAAGCCGAGGTCATCGAGCGTGAGGGACGTCTCTGCTGCGAACAGCGATGCGAGCATCCGCATCTGCTCGAGGAACGGTGCCATGCTGCCGGTCTGGAACTGTCCGAGCGAGGGCGAGTCGCCGTCCTCGTCCTTCGTGAAAAACAAGAAGGTGGAGAGCGTCGCCCTCTGTTTGTCGAAGTCGGCGCGCGCTTGACCGTTCTCATCCACACGCGCCGCGAGACCGACGATGTACTTCTGCGGTACACTGTAAAACTCCGCCGCGACCTCCGTCCGCAGCAATGTCCGAAGCGCGGACTGTACGATGTCCATGCAAGCCCTCGAGATCCGCGAATGTCCGAACGGGCGGTGTGCATCCGGCCGGAAGATGACCGGCACGAGCAGCGGATAGGGTGCAGGATGCTCCCAGACCTCGTCCGGGATGCTATGGCCGTCTCGGTAATACTCCGTGCGGCCGGGGAGGAAGTATGCCTCGAGCGTGGGGCGGCCGTTCTCGTCTCGTTCAAGGACCGCATAGCCCTCGGTGAGGAGCGCGGTCGTGGTGTCGATGATACCGGTGGCGTTCCCGCCGTCGATGCTCTCGATGGACGGATAGCCGTCCTCGCGCTTGTCGATGTAGAGAAAGCTGCAAGACGAGATCAGTGCCGACAGCACCGCCGAGCCATGCAGCACGTCCGCGTTGTTGAGGCGGTAGATCTCCCCAAGGCGTGCCACATCATGATCGAACCCATCGAACACGATACGGTCGGACAGCGTGTCCACCGCCTTCGCGCACCACCCGAGCGAGAACGTCAGCGACCGCATCTCCGGCGGGATGAGCGGCGAGACCTTCTTCTGCCCCTGCTTCATCTCGTAATACTGATACCGCACCCGCACGCGCCGTGCCTTTCGCGCCAGCTTTTGTCTTAGGTATTCGATGCCATACATCCTCTCGCACACCTCCGGGCAGATTTTTGAGCAGTGACGCTGTGAAGTCCATGCGCCTCTATGCAGGGGTCCCCCTCCCCCCATCCTCAAAAAGTTTTCAACATCCCGAAAATGTTGAAAGCTCGCCATTTTCCACAAAAAGCGACACCCGATGCACGAGACATCGGATGCCGTCAAGGAGGGAGATCAATGGAACGTGGGGGGGCGGAAGGTAATTCCCATGTATAGAAGCACAGCGGAGGAGCCAAACGAGCGACCGTTGAGCCGCTCGGAAAAGCGCTGCACCTCGCCTCCGCCGCTTTTCTATACTACCATCTTAGCACATCCCAGGGGGAACATCAACCGTTATTTGCCGTTAATTTTCACAGCGTCGATGGCGCAGCGTCGAATGTAGCCGTCGATATGCTCGATGGAATAGCCCGTCTCCTTGGCGATGGTCGTCTCTGACTGGTACCCGAGGAACCGCATCCGCAGATACGTCTGGAACAGCGGACGATGCACCTGCTCGATGGCCGCGCGGATCTCCGCCTCGACCACTGCCAGCTCCCGCTCCACGGATGTGATCTCCGCCTCGGTCACAGCGAGCGCATCCAGACGGCGCTCCGTCGCGTTCCCGGATGTCCCGGACGTCCCGTCGTAGCGGATGCCCGCATACTCCGCACGGCTCCAGCGCTCGGCGCGCTCGGCATACAGTCCGATCAGGCGCAGGCGCAGCGGACGCCCGCGCCCGAGCCACTGGGTCTTGATCTCACGGTCGGTCATGGTCCACCGCCTCCCGTCTTCTCAAAGATCGCCGCCAGCGTGTCCTCGTAGGCGATCGTCTGCTCGGGAGATCCTGCACGGTAAATGCGGTACGCATGCATGTGCGGGATCCACTCGGCACAGAGCCCGCCTCGCTCGACCTTATCGACGAAGCTCCTGGCCGTGTCCATCTCGCACACCTCCACCCAGATCTCCTTCGGGTCGCCGCTGTGGAAGCCCTGCACGACCTCGCAGACGTGCCGCCGGTCATCGTCCGCGATGAGGATGCCCTTCATCCCGTCGATGATGAGCTTGGTCAAGTAGCCGTGGTTGTCGATGTCGAGCCGCGAGTTGTAACGAAGCGTCACGCGCACCGGCTTTGTGAACGGTCCCTCCTTCACCTGCCGCCGGATCGCCGCCCGGACGAGCAGATGCACGGCCTCGGCCTCCCGCTTGCGCTCGTTCCAGTGCGTGCCGGCATAGATCTTGTTCATCCCCCAGGCCGATGTCGGGCGCAGGGAGAGCTTGAAACACACCGTCATGTCTCCTCCTTCGTGAACCGGTTGACGGTGGACAGATACTGTGCCCTGATCGGGTCATGGGAAGGGGACTGCTTGCGCCGCTTGTGATGGGCAGCGCGGTTCCCCTCCCACTTCTGCACAGCGAACTCCCAACCGTCCGTTCGTCCGCGGTCGAGGTTGTAGGCAAGGAACGCCTCTGCCTCCGCGGTGTCCCAGGTATAGCCCATCGACCTCACCAGCTCGATGATCTGTGCCGCATCCGGCATCGCTGCTGCCTGTGTGTCGTGTGTGTCCTCGCGCGCGCGCACGCGCGGTGTGACACAGTCACACACCGTCACAGTATCCGTATCCGTTTCCGTATCCGTATCCGTATCAGGTTTTTTTGCTTTCGTTTGCTTTTCTTTGCTTTCCTTTGCTTTATTTTCAAAAGCTAAAAAACCATTTGCTTTTTTTGCTTTTTCAGATGAGCCCTTTGGGCGACCGCCCTTGCGGCCGTTTTCGGCACGCTTCTGACAGGTCTCGGCGTACCGCTCTGCATCATGGTCCATCTGCTGGCGCATCATGCTGAACACGATCCGCACGACCTGGTCGTCCTCCTCGGGGACAGTGCCGTCGTCCGCATACGAGAGCAGCATCTTGAACAGCTTGCCCGCCTGCACATCGTCGAGCATCTCCAGCGTCTCCCGCTTGTCCAGATGGACGAGCAGGCTCTTGCGCTCTGTCTTCTTTTCCATATCCACATCCTCCACCGGCGCCACATGCGCCATCCACAGGAGCCACGCGCTCCACCACAGGTGCCACTTGCACCACATCCACAGGAGCCATGCACTCCACAACAGGCGCCACATGCGCCAAAAGACGTCCGCCACACGCGGCGTCTCATACTGTAACGAGATGTCAGCTTTGGGAGACATTTGCGTCTCCCTTCGTCTCTGCCGCCTGCCGCACGGCCTCACGCAGCGCACTGCGGCGGCGGGCGATCTCCTTCTTGTTCGCCTGGTACCACGCCTTCTTCTTGGCGCGGATGCGTTCCTTGTGGGCGGCATGATAGGCGCGGCAGTACGCACGGTGCCGCGCCTTTGCCTCTTCGGAGACCCGCATCAGAAGGGGAGCTCCCCATCCGAGAGGATGTCCTCGAAGTCGCCCAGGTCACCGAGTGCGATGTCCTGTGCGGCCGTCTGCGCTGCCGGACGAGCAGGAGCCGAATCCTGCACCGGACGTCCCGACGGGGGAGCGATCTGCTGTGACTGCCTGTCCCCACAGAACGCCGCCGCATCCACCTGCACCTCCATGGCGTAATGCTTGACGCCGTTCTTGTCGGTGTAGTCGGCATTCTGGAGCCGCCCCTCGATGTGGATGAGCTGCCCCTTGGCGAACCAGCGCGAGATGAAGTCTGCCGTCTGCCGCCATGCGACGCAGGAGATGAAGTCGGCCTTGCGCTCCTCGCCCTGCTTGGCGAAGCGGTCGACGGCGATCCGGAACCGGCAGACCGAGAGGCCGGTCTGCGTCTGCCGCAGCTCGGGGTCGGCCACGAGCCGCCCCATTAAAATGATACGGTTATACATGCTTCCTCCTTACCTTGTGTGCATGTCTGCACAAGCCTTGCAGCGTGCCAGGCCGTCAGTGGACTTCTGGCGGGCGAAGGCGTAGACCTGGGCGGGCGTCATGGGCTTGCCCTTTCTTGTCGTGTATGCAGTGAACGGCTTGCCGCAGGACGCGCAGACGTACTGCTGGGGCTTGTCAGCGGTCGTCTGGGCGCGGTAGGCGTTCGTGTCGGCGTCCTTGGTGTCGTCGATGGCGAAGAGGCCGCTCAAGGCGTATTTGCGTGCATAGCTGGACGCAGTGCCGGTGATCTGGCTGTCGTCCATGCCCTTCTTGGTAGGCGCCTCGCGGGCGTAGGCGGAGACGCTGACGGCCTCGCCGGTCTCGACGTCGGTGACGGTCGCGGTCGCTGCGACGTAGACGCGGTCGCCCACGGCCTCGACCCTGTCGGACATCGTCAGGAGGACGCCCTGCTCCGCGAGATGCGGCTTGACGGCCTCGATGATGTCCTCGCAGCTCCGATAGGCGAAGCCGCCGTAGTCGTTGTACTGCCCCTTTGGGGCCTTGAGCACCTGCTGGATGGCGGCCAGCTTGGCGCGGATGTTGGTGTTCATGATAGCCTCCTGTTCGTGTGCTCTGCCGCCCATGCGAGCAGATGCTGCTTGATGCGGTGTGCCGTTAGACGGACATCGTCTTCATCGTGGAGATGCAGCTCTGAGTTGATACGGCACCTCGTCAGGTACTTGCCGCCGATGTCATACAGATACACGGTGATATATCCGATGCCGCCATCGAGGAGGGCCGTGATCCCGACCATCCCCTCGGCACGGAGCGCGGCCGTCAATGCGAGCTCGACTTCGGTCATGGGTGCTCCTTTCAGATGAGGGTGAGCTGTTCATCGTGCGGCAGGCCGCGCAGGAGATAGCGTTCGGCCGCGGCATCGAAGATGAGCTCGCAGTCGCCGTTCGAGCGTCCCTTGACCTCGTCCTTGACGGTGATGGCGGTGCTGATCCTGTGCTTGACGACCGGCAGGATGACGGCACGTTCGAGCACATCGGACGTGTGTGCGAGACCGATGGCGAGCTTGAGTGTGACCGATGCCTCGTCGCTGTCCTTGCTGAGGAGCTGGGTCACGACCTTCTGGAGCATGGCGTCGAGGTCGGCGCGGAGCTGGGCAAAATAGGGGCTCTCGATGGAGAACGTCTGCTCATCCGGGACGCGTGCGGTCACCTCCTGCGGGACTGGCGGCGAGGCAGGGGAGACGTCCTCCTGCTCCGTCTTCACTGCCCAGACCTTGAAATAGCCTCCATGTACATCGGGGAGCATCTGCTGACGATAGAGGCGGATGATCCCGTCGCCATCATCGAGCACGATATAGCCATCCGTCTTATCGACCACACGCATCACGACAGCGTCTGCGTCCTGATCCGCGAGCTCGTCCCACCAGTTATTGTCGATGAAGATGAGCTCGCCCATTCTTGCCGCGATCTCCTCATAGGTCAGGGACTTCCCGTAGATCGCGGGGTCGTAGCTCGGTGCAGCATCGCCGGGATGGAAGACAGGGGACTTGATGTCAGTCATCGGACCCGCCCTCCTTCATCTTCAGCAGGAGCTTCGCGAGCGTTTCGCTGATGGTGTGCAGCTCCTTCTCGGCGCTGTCCCTCTGCTCGAGGAGCGCGTCGATGCGGGCGGAGAGCGCGGTGAGATCCGGCTCCGTCTGCCCGAGCAGCTCGGCGGCGGTGTAGGCCTTGGTCTTGCTCTTTGACTGTCCCTTGGACTGCCCCTTGGACTTGCCTTTCCTCTGCTCGATCGTGCGCACGCGCGGTCCCAGCTCGCGCATGTCGGCACCGGCCGTTTTCAGTTCGTCCACGATACGGTCGACCGTGCAGTTGTTCAGCTCCGCGAGGATGCTGAGCTGCGCGGTGCGATCCTTGGCGTCGCGGTAGCTCACCGCGATCTCTTCGTTCGTCATTTGCATGGGTGTACCTCCTTATCTGTTGAGCCAGTCGTTGGCTCGTTCCCACCATATATCGGCGGCCCTCTGATGCTGCTCGGACTGCTCCGCCCACGCCACCGCAGACGCGGCGGCCTCGGCTCTCTTCTCCATATCCAGACCTGCGTCCTGGAAGCGCTCGAAGGCGTGCTTGTACGCTTCCAGACACGCGATGCTGTTCTGCGTCTCCTCTTCGGCACGCGCTTGGCACGCCTCCGACTTCGCGATCTCGCGGTCAGTCAGCACGCGGTCAACGGTCGTATACCTGCCGCGCCGGTCGAGCTCGACGAGCATCTCGATCAGCTCGTCCTTCCGGAAACGTCGGAGCCGGTCGGCGACGGTGCGTTCAGACTTCGTCACAGAGCGCCACCTCCCGCCGCAGCTCCTCGAGCTCGATGAGGATGCCCTGCTCGGCGCGGCACTGGATGAACGCCGACTGCCGCTGCTGCTCGGTGATACCCTCGGCCTTGCTTTGGTAGCGTCCCTCCGCCTGGTGCAGCTTGGTCCTGTGGTACTTGATGCGCGCGTCGATGGCCTCTCGTACCGTCATAGTCCCGCCACCTTGTCTGATGCGATGTAGTCGCGGAAGAGCTGCTCGCGGTCGACCTGCGTCCGCCATGCGGCCTCGAGGACGGCGTTGTCCGCGGCGATCTGCATCCGCAGCAGCTCCCGCTCCTCCTGCGCGGCGAGGTCCCTGTCGTGC
>ODAI014803071.1_pt1 | contig 21190 bp, 12 predicted proteins | sample 1539321 | NCBI WGS metagenome assembly ODAI01 (sample SAMN02144231, study PRJEB22623) | gut metagenome | biome: sheep rumen | host: Ovis aries | place: New Zealand | reverse complement strand
TTCCTCTTGTCATTCTGAGGAGGGCGAAGCCCGACGTGAGAATCTACGGGATTATGAAAAGCGAGCGCGGACGGATGTAGCTCTGGGGGGCGTGAGGAGGGGTTGGGACCGCTTTAGGGCCCTTTCCAAAAGGGCCGAAAGCAGGCTTATCCCCTTCCCAGGCCCATCCAGTGCCCTTCGCCCCGCGCTCGCTTTTCACGCACGCTCTCGTTTTCCGCACCCGCTCTCGCTTTTCTTGCACCGCCCCTCTGCCCGTACAGGTCCCGCCACGACCCACCCCACGGAGGCCCCGGCGGTTCAGGGCCCGGCGAAGGGCCGGGGCGACGGGGCTTTTCACGCAAAATCCGGCAGATTTCGCGATTAAAACAACACCTAAGTCACTGATTATCAGCAAAAACAAACTTATACGTTTAAAAACGGATAAAGTCCCGAAAAATGCCCATCTTTGCAAAAATGAATGTGTGTGATGGAGAACTATGTGCCGTGGGAAAAGCATCCCGTCGAGGACTGCTACCACATTTATTCCGATGGGACCCGGGTGTCTGTGCTGTTCGAGCGCGACGAGGACAAGGTCTATGGAAGGAATCTGATTGCCGTATTGGCCTTCAAGTACCACATCCGCGTGTACTGCGACGTGGTCATGGACACCCATTTCCATCTGGTCGGGAAAGGGGACCCCGAAAACATCCACCGGTTCGTCGCCGAGATGAAGCGCCTGCTCACGCGGTATTTCCGCCAGACGCATCGGCCTGAACTGGTCAAGGAGGGTATCTGGATCAAGGCGGACCCGCTCCCCGATGACCAGGAGTTGATGCGGAAGATCATCTATGTGTTCCGGAATCCGCTGGATGCCGGCGACCCGCTGCTTCCGGAGAACTACCGCTGGGGCGTGGGCCGCCTTTTCTACCAAGAAGACACCGCCATCGCGGCGAAGCGAGTCGGCGATATGACACTGGACGAGCGACGTGCCCTATTCCACACCCGCATCGACCTTCCCCCGGACTGGGAGGTCGATGCCGACGGCATGCTGCTCCCCCGCTGCTACATCGACCTGGACGAGGTCTACAAACTATTCCAGTCCCCGCGACGCTACCTCTCCTACCTCTTCGTCCGCAAGAAGGACATCATTGAGCAAGACGCGCAGTGCGCCCGCCCTTTCCTCGAGATCCGGGCCGACAAGCAGCTCCGTGCCGACGCCAATGCGGAAAGCCAGCGCCTCTTCCATCTGCCCATCACCAAACTCTCCGAGCCCGACCGTCTTCACATCGCCAGCCTCCTCTGGCAGGACCGCCGCACCCTCTCCCGCAAGCAGCTCGCCCGTGCTACCCACCTTCCCCCGGCCCTCATCGAGGCGGTGTTTCATTGAAACTCACCGGCGCAAAGAGTCCTGTCGGCTCCGCAGATTCCGGATTTGCTTCCTTGGTGTGAAAAGCGAGCGCGGAGGGATGTGGCTCTGGGGGCGTGAGGAGGGGTTGGGGCCGCTTTAGGGCCCTTTCCAAAAGGGCCGAAAGCGGACTGATCCCCTTCCCAGGCCCCTCCATTGCCCTTCGCCCCGCGCTCGCTTTTCACGCACCGCCGCTCTGAACAGTAGATTTCTCGACTTCGCTCGAAATGACAAGAGATGCCCGATCAGGTCGGGCATGACGCCCCCCTACCTCGCGTTATACGCCTCCAGCGCCTTCGCGAGCACGAAGAGCGAGCGCTGGATGACAAGGGCGGGGGTCTGGGGGTCGCCCCCAGTCGGGGATTCCGCCTTCGGCGGCATCCCCTGCGCCTCCGGCGGGGTCCGTACGAGGAAACGGAATTCAGCTGCGGCCCCAGAGGGGCCTACGGCTGTTTCCGCTTGATGACGTTGCCCGAGCGAGCTCGGTCACCGCCATCAAACGAAAACAGCCGATCGCTACGCGACCAGCTGAATTCCTTTCCCTCGTGGAGCATAGGGGATTCGAACCCCTGACCTATAGATTGCGAACCTATCGCTCTACCAACTGAGCTAATACCCCATTGTTCCCTTTCGGGAATGCAAAGGTAGCAATTATTTTCAAATAATCACCCTAAAGGATAAAAAATCGACCGGGGGGCATATTTACCCTCCCAGCCGAGGTCGTAGAGCCGGCGGATCTGCCGGGAGCTGTGGTTCAGATAGAAGTTGTACACGGCACGCTTGTGCAGACGGGTGAAATCTTCCGCCTTGAAGCCGCCGTGCAGGATGACGAAGCAGGTGTACAGCCCCAGGGCGAAAGCGACGGCATTCTCATACTCCCCTGCCGGCTTGGCCTTCTTGACGACGGGCTTCCGCTGGATCTGGGCGAAAGCGAGGTCGGCGATGGCGTCGCAGAGGGCGGCTTCATCGTCGGCCTGGTACAGGGAGACCATGTATTTCCCGGCATTGAAGGCTTCCTCTTCCACCTCCTTCGCGATCCGGTCCACATACCCGTCAATGGGAACCTCGAACAGGGCTGCGGCCTCGTCGGGAGCCGAGAGAAGCTGCTTGGCGACCAGGGTGTCGTCGGCCTCCTTGGCCAGGGGCATCTCGGCATCCAGCTGCTTCTTCAGTTCCTGAACCAGGGAAAAATATGCCTGTTTCGTATCCATCTACATGCGGTTCATTTTTCAAATATACAAATAATATTCTAAATTTGTACGCATAACAATACGGATATGAAAATCGTTTTTCTGGACGCCGCCACGATGGGCGATGCCTCCATGGCCGAAATCGCCGCGCTGGGCGAATTCACCTGCTACCCTTCCTCCTCGGCGGAAGAAGCCCGCGTCCGCGCGGCGGATGCCGATGTCGTTCTCCTGAACAAAGTGATTGTCAACAAAGCCTTTCTGGACGCCTGTCCGAAAGTGCGGCTCATCTGCGAGGCGGGAACCGGCATCAACAACATCGACACGAAGCTGTGCGACGAGCGGGGCGTCATCGTCCGGAACGTCGCCGGCTATTCCACGGATTCCGTCGCCCAGACTGCCTGGATGCACATCCTCAACCTCGCCGGCCGGGCGTTCCATTATAATGCGTATGTGCGGGACGGCCGCTACAGTGCGGGAAGCATCCACGTCGATGCGGACCATCCCTTTACGGAGATCGCGGGGAAAACCCTCGGAATCGTGGGCATGGGCGCCATCGGCCAGAAAGTCGCCTCCATCGGCACGGCTTTCGGGATGAAAGTCATCTACTACTCCACCTCCGGCACCGGGCACTGCAAGGACTATCCCTGCGTTTCCCTGGAGGAACTCCTGAAAGAGTCCGACGTCATCAGCATCCATGCGCCCTACAACGAACGGACGGCAGGGCTCATCGACTATGAAGGGCTTTGTAAGATGAAACCGACAGCCTTCCTCGTCAACACCGGCCGCGGCGGCATCGCCGTGGAAGCCGACCTCGTCCGCGCAGTCGACGAAGGGAAGATCGCAGGCATCGGTATCGACGTGTATCAAAAGGAGCCCATCCCCCTGGACCACCCCTATCTGAAGGCGAAGCACCCCGAGCGCATCCTCCTCTCCCCCCATATCGCCTGGTACAGCGTCGAGGCGCGGGCCCGGCTGGCGCACGAGATGGCGGAGAACATCAAAAAAGGCTGGTGAAACAATCCCTTGTGACAATAGCGAGGCCGACTCAATGATGAGCCGGCCTCGCTACCTAACAACCAACCATTCACCACTACATGACCGAGCCGGTAATCGGGTAGAACGACACCGACTTTACAGTGACCTTGCCTCCGGCAGAGAAGAATTCTACGCCGGTGCTCTCCTTGGACGGATAGATCTTGTTCGAAATGCAAGTCTCTCCGTCATTTCCGAAAACTTCGACCGAGCAGTTGTCTACGAAAAGATGGATCTTGACCTTGTTGTCCCGGTTCTTCATCGGGCCTTTGAACACGGCCGGATGAAAATCCACGAAACTGTTCAGTCCGCTGAACCGCCGGTCGAAATACAGTTCCTCTGCAGCGACATCATATCCGACAGTGGTCTTTTCGGAACCACCCATGCAAAGACGGACACCGAAGGACTCTGCATCGATGTTTTCAAACTCGACCACCATTTCATAGACATTGTTTGCCGGCTTGAACTTCTTGGGGGTCCAGGCGCCTTCGAACGTGACAGCACTGAAGAACTGCCCCTTTCCACGAAGCGACTTCAATTCTTCCAGCGGAAGCTGGACCATGCGGACACCCTCCGGGAAATTCTTCAGGCGGACTTCACGGGGAACGCTCTGAATACCGCTTAACGGCTCGAGACTGTTATAGCGCCAGCTGCCCACCCAGGCGGTCCACACCCGCCGGTTTTCACCGGGGGCATACGTAGCCCAGGAGCGGACAGCATAGAAATCCTGTCCATAGTCGAACCAGAAGGCATGTTCCGGCTCGCGCGTTTTCAGCTCGTCACAGAGCATGATCTGGTCCACATAGACAGAGGGACCGAAAGTGACATTCGTGTAGACCTTTTGATCTTCCTTGACCGATACAATCCGGATCCGGGCTTTCTTGCCGCGGAATTCGGAAACATCCCAGCCGGTCCATTCCAGACTGCCGGCATTCCGGCCGGTCTCGGTCCTGACCACCTTTCCGTCGACAAGGAGGTCGACACAGTTGAGCCCGGGGGCGTAGGCACCGCCGATCTTGAAATTGATGTAATCCCGGGTGATGAAGAATTCGGGCGAGGTGATCCGACCTTCGCTCTTTCCCTCATTGTGATAGCTGTTCACATAATATCTCCCGACACGGCCCATCACGGCACCCTGCCGATAGAGGGGAACGTCCGTCGGGGACTCATAGAAGGCCGTACCTTCCATCTCCCATTCGTCGATGCCATGCTCAAAGTCGAAAAGGACTTCCCCCTTGGGCAGCGGATCGACATCCAGGACATGGGCATACTCCGGGTCAAGGACGAACCTTTCGCCATCGAAATCACCCACGAAGTACTGACCGGTATAGGGCTGGACGCTCAGGGCGATGACCCATTTCACGTTGTTCGGATTCCCGTCCACCGGAAGCGGGAAGAAATCGGTGCACTCCCAGACACCGTTGGTGGCACCCCACGGGCCGAAATCGCTCATGTAGGTCCAGTCAAGGAGATTGTGGGAATAGTAGAACCGGATCTTCGGGGCATCGGCCCAGCCGATGGCCATGATCCAGCGCTGGGTAGGCTCGTGCCAGAAGATCTTCGGATCGCGGAACTCGCGGGAATCGATGTTCAGGATGGGGTAACGATCCTGGTCACGGGTCCAGGTGGCACCCTTGTCAAGGCTGTACGACACGCCGATCACCTGGGTCCGGAAGGGCTGCAACTCATTATGATAATAGGCAAGCCAAGCGTCCTTTCCATAACCTGCGACATTCTTCGTATCCACAACAATGGTACCGGAACCGCCTAGTCCGCCTCTCCGCATGGAGCGCAGAAGCTCCTGCCGGGCCTCGTCGGACAAGTTTGGATCCATCAGTTTCGCACGGATCTCATTCGATTTCTTCGTCGCTTCCGTCGGTGACCAATGGACAAGGTCGGTGCTGTAGTACCGGCCCCACCCATTATAATAGTATCCGTCTTCATAGAAGAGGCCCGTCGGATCACCGGAAGGATAGAAATGATAGGAAGGATTGAACCTGTCGAATTCAGGATTCCGCCTGCGCTGCTGGGCGGACAACATGCCCCCTGCCAGGGAAAGCAGAATCAGGGACAAAAGGATTCTCTTCATATACAAGTGTTTTGAATAATAATGGTCAGATTCGTGTCAAGGCAAAGATATCTTTTCGGCTAGATCTCAACTTTCACGATTGTCTATTTTATTTTACTCGGCCGATTATTAAAATATTTAAATTAATGTTGCAAGTATTTAAGAAAATAGTGAAAATACTTGCGACTCAAGTCCAATAAATTTGCGCTAACAGGAGCGACGGTTCCGGAATCAAAGAGGGCCGAAGCCACTTGGAAACCTTAAAGTTTAACCACTACACCGTATTAATGGCAACAGAAAACAACAAACTGAAAGTGCTGATTCCCATCATGGCCACGTTTTTCACCATGGGATTCTTGTACATGGTCGTGACGGCGACAAATTATGTAAAAGCAGATTTCGCCCTGTCAGACACGATGTCCAATTTCCTGCCGTCGATGGTCTTTTTCTGGTTCTTTCTGCTTTCTGTCCCCACCAGCCTGCTGATGAACAGGATCGGGAAGAAGAAAACGGTACTGCTGAGCGTCATCGTTACGGCGATTGCCCTCGTCATTCCCCTGTTCAAGTACTCCTACCCGCTCATGCTGGTTTCCTTCTGCTTCCTCGGAATCGGGAACACGCTCATGCAGGTATCCCTCAACCCGCTGCTTGGATGTGTTGTCTCCGGCGACAACCTGGCCAGTTCCCTTACGTTCGGTCAGTTCGTCAAGGCCATCGCTTCATTCATCGCACCGATCCTGGCCAGTTGGTTCGCCGTGAAATACAACAACTGGATGATTCTGTACTGGGTATTCCTGGCAATGGCTGTACTGACCGCCGTGCTGTTCGCCTTCGACAAGATAGAAGAGAACCAGCCGGAGACCGAGAAGACATCCACCATCCTGGACTGTCTCAAACTGCTGGGTGACCCGGTCATCATCCTGCTGTTCCTCGGCATCATCTGCCACGTGGGCGTGGACGTGGGCGTAAACACCTGCGCACCCAAGATCATGATGGAACGCATCGGGGTTCCCCTCGCGGATGCAGCGCTGGCGACCAGCGTGTACTTCATGTTCAGGACCGTCGGTTGCCTGACGGGCTCGCTGATCCTCGCCAAGTGGGAAACGCGCAAGTTCTTCCTGCTCAGCGCGGTGCTGATGCTCCTTTCCATGATCCTCTTCTTCGTGTGCAAGTCCAGGATCGGCATCTACGTGGCTGTCGCGCTAGTCGGCTACGGGAACTCCAATGTTTTCTCGATGATCATGGCGAAAGCGCTCCAATTCAAGCCTGAAAGTCAGAACGAAGTGTCCGGACTTCTGATCATGGGACTGATCGGCGGAACCATTTTCCCCCTGTTGATGGGTATCCTCTCCGATGCCCTGGGGAGTCAGGTCGGCTCCCTGATCGTCATCTCCACAGGTGTCGCCTATCTGCTTTACCTCTCATTCAAGTATCTGAGCAAAAAGATTTAGTTCTCATTTAATCCAAACCACATGAAAAAATTCAAATCAACCGCATTGGCATTTCTGATGCTTTTGCTCTCCTTCTCCGCATTCGCGCAGAACGTGACTGTCAGGGGAACGGTTTATTCCTCGGAAGGAGAACCCCTCATCGGAACGGGAATCGTTCAAGTTGGGACGACCGTCGGAACCGTAGCCGATGAGAATGGCCAATTCTCCCTCACTGTTCCGGCCGGAAGCTCCCTGGAGTTCTCCGCCATGGGATATGTCTCCAAAGTCCTCCGGGCCGCCCCGCAGATGAATGTCGTTCTCGAAGAGGACAGCAAGTTGCTTGACGAGGTCGTCGTTACCGGTTATACCACTGAAAAGAAGGCCGACCTCACCGGAGCCGTGTCCGTCGTCGACATGCGCGCTGCCGAGAAAATGAACGTCAGTAACCCGATGCAGGCCCTCCAGGGCCAGGTCGCCGGCGTAAGCATCACCGCCGGCGGTTCTCCGGACGCGACGGCTTCCGTCCAGATCCGTGGTGTCGGCACCGTGAACGGGACTTCCCCGCTGTACATTGTGGACGGTGTCCCGACAACCGGTATCGGCACGATGAACCCCGATGACATCGAGAGCATCCAGTTCCTGAAGGACGCCGCCTCCGCGACCATCTACGGTTCCCGCGCTTCCAACGGTGTGATCATCATCACCACTAAGAAAGGAAAGAGCGGCAAGGTGAGCGTCACCTTCAACTCCTCCGTCGCAGTCTCCTCCTACATCAACCAACTCGATGTCATGAACGCCCAGGAATTCGGTGAAACCCTCTGGCGCGCATCCGTGAACGACAAGATGGACCCGAACCAGAACGGCCTCGGCTATTCCTTCGACTGGAACAACAACTTCGACAGCCCCCAGCTGAACAAGGTGAACATCGCCCAATACCTGGAAGGCGCCGGACAGGTGCAGCGTACCCCCTCCGCCGATACGGACTGGGTCAAGGAAACCACCCGCAACGGTATCGTCCAGAACTACAACCTCGCTTTCAGCCAGGGTACCGACCGCGGTAACTCCTACTTCTCCATCGGTTATTATGACAACCAGGGTACCATCAAGACTTCCTATCACAGGAGACTGTCCGTCCGTCTGAACTCCGAGTACAAGCTCTTCAAGAGCAACCTCCTCACCGTGGGTGAGCACTTTACATTCAGCAACGGAACCGGCGTCGGGGCCCCCGGAAGCTTCCTCCAGTCCGTCCTCCAGTTCAACCCGTCCATGCCGATCTACACGACCGACGGTGCATGGGCCGGTCCTGTGAACGGTTATCCTGACCGTCAGAACCCCCTGGCCATCCTCGAGCGTTCCAAGGACAACAAGAGCAGCAACTGGCGCATGTTCGGTGACGCCTATGCCAACCTGAATCCTTTCAAGGGCTTCAACCTGAGGACCACCTTCGGCTTCGACTATTCCCACCGTTACGGCCGTACCTTCACCTATCCGATCACGGAAGGCAACGTCGCCAACCCGAGAAACGGTGTCCAGGCTTCCTTCAGCAACGGTCTCAGCTGGATGTGGAACGCCGTCGCCACCTACGGAATCGACCTTGCCCTGAGCCACCTCGACTTCATGGCCGGTACCGAGTTCAACCGCGACAACTCCATGAACTTCAATGCCTACCGCGAGGATTTCTCCCTTCTCAACCCCAACTACATGTGGCCTGACGCCGGTACCGGTGCCCAGTCCGTCGGCGGTTCCGGCAGCGGTTATGCCCTCGTCTCCTTCTTCGGCAAGGTCAATTACAACTACGCCGACAGATACCTCCTGGCGTTCACCATCCGCCGTGACGGTTCTTCCCGCTTCGGTCACAACAACCGCTGGGCAACCTTCCCGGCCGTCTCCGCAGGTTGGAAAATCAAGAACGAGCCTTTCCTCCAGGATGTCAACTGGCTGAGCGAACTCAAGCTCCGCGCCTCCTGGGGTGTGACCGGTAACCAGAACATTGCCAACAACGCGATCTACACCCTCTATTCCGCCAAGTACGACAGCGGTGCGAACGGTGGTTCCGGTGCTACTTCCTACGATATCAAGGGTGCCAACAAGGGCAGCCTCGCCTCCGGTTTCAAGAGAGACAGTATCGGTAATGACGACCTCAAATGGGAAAGCACCGAACAGACCAACGCCGGTCTGGACTTCGGTTTCCTCCACGATGAGATTTACGGCTCCTTCGACTTCTTCTACAAGCACACAAAGGACATTCTCATCCAGATGGCCGGCCTCGATGTCATGGGTGAAGGCCACCGTATGTACATGAATGCCGGTGAGATGAAGAATCGCGGTATGGAACTCTCCCTGGGCTATCGCCACTCCTTTGTTTCCGGTCTCCACCTGGATGTCCGTGGAAACATCTCCAACTACAAGAGCTGGATCTCCAACCTTCCTTCCACGGTTGCCGCCAACGGCACCTACGGTGGCAACGGCATCAAGAACATCCTCGGCCACGCCATGGGTTCCCAGGCTGGTTACATCTGGGACGGCATCTTCCAGTCCGAACAGGAAGTCAATGACCACGCGACCCAGAATGGTGCCGGTCCCGGCCGCCTGATCTTCCGCGACATCGCCGGTGCGACGGACGCAGACGGCAACGCTATCCCCGACGGACGCGTCACCAACGCCGACCAGGACTGGATCTATGATCCGACTCCCAAGTTCGCCTACGGCCTGAATCTCACGCTCCGCTACAAGAACTTCGACTTCTCCACCTTCTGGGAGGGCATCGCCGGCCGGCAGATCATGACCGACCTCAAGAAGGAGACCGACCTCTGGAGCGGACTGAACATCGGCTTCCTCAACAAGGGTGCCCGCCTGCTGGACGCCTGGACACCGGACCACACCAACACCGACGTCCCCGCCCTCACCCGTTCCGACCGCAACAACGAAAAGCGCCGCAGTTCCTACTATGTGGAGGACGGTTCCTTCTTCCGCCTCAGGAACGCCCAGATCGGATATTCGCTCCCGGCCCACGTCGCCAAGAGCATCGGCATTTCCCGCCTGCGTATCTACGTCAGTACCCAGAACTCCATCACGTTCAAGAGCAGCAAGTTCACCGGTGTCGATCCCGAGAACCCGAACTATGGCTACCCGATCCCGATGATCAATACCCTGGGTGTTAATGTCACTTTCTAAAAAGCTGTTGAAATTATGAAAAAATCAATGATATTCAGAGGATTGGCCGTCGCCGCCGCCATGGTGGCGCTCGGAAGCTGCGAAAAGTTCATGGACGGTCCCGTCCCTCAGGGAAAGGTCAGTGACGTGGACGTGCTCTCCCCGGAACATGTCGAGGACCTCTGCATCGCCGCCTACGCCGGCTATTCCACCTTCGAGGAAATCAACACCTCCTTCACCCTTTGGAACTATGACGTCCGCTCGGACGACGCCTACAAAGGCGGTAACGGAACGGAAGACGGCGACGTATTCCACGCCCTGGAGGTCTGCAAGGGTGTCCTTCCGACCATGTGGAACGTAAACGACATGTGGCGTCGCCTGTACATGGCGGTCGGCCGCCCGAACGCGGCTCTCTCCGTCCTGGAGAAGATGGACGAGAAAGACTTCCCGCTCCTCAAACAGCGTATCGCCGAGATGCGGTTCCTCCGCGCCCACGGCCTGTTCGTGCTCAAGGAGCTGTTCAAGTATATCGTATTTGCCGAGCCTTCAACGAGTTACGACGGATACTATGAACTCTCGAACCGCACCTATACCAATGACGAAGGATGGCAGCTTCTGGCCGATGACTTCAAGTACGCCTACGACAACCTCCCGGCCACCCAGTCCGACAAGGGCCGTCCCACGAAGGCCTCTGCAGCCGCTTATCTCGCCAAGGTATACCTGTTCAAGGCTTACCATCAGGACAACCCCGAGAACCACGAAGTGACCAGCATCAGCCAGGAAGACCTTGCCAAGGTGGTTGAATACACCGAGAAGAGCCTCTACGCCGGTTACGGCCTCGCCCCTGACCTTCACGACAATTTCCGTCCGGAGGAACAGTATGAGAACGGTCCTGAATCCATGTGGGCCATCCAGTACTCCATGGACGACGGCACCCTAAGCGGTAACCGCAACTGGGCCCTCGGCCTGGTCGTCCCGAACATTCCGGGCGTCACCGACGGTGGCTGCGACTTCTACAAGCCGTCCCAGAACATGGTCAACGCTTTCCGCACGGATGACGCCGGCCATCCCCTCTTCGACACCTTCAACAGCAAGGATTACGATCCCGCTACCGACAACGTGGACCCGCGCCTGTTCCTGACCTGCGGTATCCCTGGTTTCCCGTATGAGTTCAACGAGAAGTACATGATCGAGTACACCCCGGTCTGGAGCCGAAGCAACGGCCTGTACGGTTACTACTGCAACCTCAAATACAACGTCGATCCCGACAGCGGCTATCTCATCAAGGGAGGCTGGTATGGTTCCCCGCTGAACAACGTCGTCATCCGCTACGCCGAAGTCATGCTCATGCGTGCGGAAGCCCTCATCCAGCTCAACGACGGACGCATCAACGAAGCCATGGACCTGATCAACCAGATCCGCGAACGCGCTTCCCGCAGCCTTTCCGTAATCGGAGACTATCCCGAGAAGTATGGCGTCCACTTCAACGTGAAGCCCTACACGGGAATCAGCACCCAGGCTGAGGCCATGAAGGCCCTGAAGTTCGAACGCCGTGTCGAACTCGCCATGGAAAGCGGCCGTTTCTTCGACCTCGTACGCTGGGGCGAAGCCGCCGAAGTGCTCAACAAGTACTTCCAGGAGGAGAAGGACAATTGCTCCATCTACGATGGCGCTGTCTTCACCAAGAACCAGCACGAATACCTTCCGCTGCCGCAGAACCAGATTTCCGCCAGCAACGGCAAGTATCAACAGAACTGCGGTATCTGGTAACAGATACCCCCAACCTGCTTCCTGTCGCCCGGTTTCCCGCCGGGCGACGGGAAACAGTGTTTTATCAGTCCTATGATCAAGGTTATGCTCTACCCTGTCTTCCCCATCCTGGCCAGCAGCCTTCTGCTGTCCTGCCATGAACCCGATATCCCGGTGGTGGACCCGGTCATCCATGATGATGAAGGAGAGGAACTCGCTCCCCAGTGGAATATGCCCAGGGATGAGTTCGACGGAACCTACACGCTCTTCTTCCAGCCGGATAACGGGGACGTCGGCGATCCGATGCCCTTCTACGATCCCAAAGCCCGCGACTTCAAGGTCATGTATCTCCAAAACGATATTCCGAACCGGACCCGGGGCGTCTTCCACCCAATCTGGGGCGTGAAGACCGCCGACCTCGCGAATTACGACTTCATGCGGGAGCTGATTCCCTGCGGCGAAGCGGGCAGCCAGGACGCGGCCATCGGAACGGGCTCTACCGTCTACAATCCGGCGGACGGATTGTACTACAATTTCTACACGGGCAACAAGCTGAATCCCAAGGTGGATGAGAACGGGCAGGTCGTCATGATGGCGACATCCAGCGATTTCGTCCACTGGTTCAAGCGGGCCGGCTTCATCATCAAAGGAAACGACTACGGCTATGACCGGAACGATTTCCGGGATCCCTGTGTCTTCCAGACCCAGGACGGAATCTGGCACATGCTTGTCTCCACCCTGAATACGGGGAGGAAAGGAGTCATCGCCGAATTCGTCTCGAACGACCTGCTGGAATGGACCCATGCCGGAATCTTCATGAACATGCACCAAGACCGTTTCTACGAGTGCCCGGACGTGTTCGAGATGAATGGCTGGTGGTATATGGTCTACTCGGAGAAGCACGTGGATGTGCGTCGCGTCCTGTATTTCAAGGGACGCTCCCTGGAGGAGATCAAGGCCCAGACCGCCAACCGGGACCTGCCCCGCGACGAAAAGGCCTACTACTTGGATTCCAGGGGATTCTATGCCGGGAAAACGGCCTCAGATGGCCAGGAACGCTATATCTGGGGCTGGAATCCCTCCCGCCCGCGACATGACAACAAGAATGTCGGCATACCGCCGCGGGAGCCTCGCTGGGGCGGCAATCTGGTCGCGCACCGTCTCGTCCAGCACGAGGACGGTTCCCTTTCCTGCGCCGAGATAGCAAGCATCGCGAGCCGTTTCAGCCATCTCTCCTCCCCGAGTACCATGACGGCTAAACCCGGCGAGACTCTGGTTTTCGGGGCGCTCGCCCAGAGCAACCATCTTTCCTTCTCGATCCAGGCAGACCGCAAGGACGCATCCTTCGGGATTTCGTTCTGCCGGGACGAAGAAGCCCGGAAGTATTACACGGTCCGGATCGTCCCGGAAGGCGACGGAACATGCAACATCCGCTTCTCCGAAGACGGACCCGACGGAACGGGGGAAATCCAATGGATTGACGGATGTTTGTTTACGGCACCCTCGGATTTGAACTATAAAATATCTATTTTTAACGAGAATTCCGTTTTCGTGCTGTATGTCAACGACAACGCGTGCTACACGAACCGGATTTACGGTATCGGGGACCACAAATGGTCCATCGAGTCCTACCAGGGCGACCTCGTCATCTCTGAGATGGCGGTCGGTCTCATGAAATGATTGAAAGACATGAAAAGATACGCATCCATACTCACGGCAGCCCTGCTCCTGATGACTTTCAACGACTCCCGGGCACAGGCCTTCTACCCGCCCGGCAATATGCCGACGCCAACCTACAAGGAGTTGTACAGGCCCCAGTTCCACTTCAGCCCGTCTGTCGGCTGGATCGGCGACCCTTGCGGCCTGACCTATTACGAAGGAAAATTCCACATGTTCTGGTGGGGAAAGGCCGAATCGGAAGACCTGGTCCACTACGACGAGATCAACCGGCGCGCCATGCAGGGAGGCCCCCGGGGAATCAGCTATTTTACCGGCTCCGTACTGATTGACAAGAAAGGTACGGCCGGGTTTGGGGAAAACACCTGGGTGGCAGCCTACACCATCGCGGCCAGGAATCCGGAGAAACAATCCCAAGGCCTCTCCATCAGCCACGACGGGCGAACCTTCCATTGGTATGACAGGAATCCCGTCCTGGACGAGTGGAGCACGGAATTCCGCGATCCGACCGTCTTCTGGCACGAGGAGACGGGGCAGTGGGTGATGGTCGTCGGCAAGGTCCTGGCTAAAAAGGTGGGCATCTATACCTCCCCGAACCTGAAAGACTGGACTTTCGCCAGCGATTTCGGCCCCGCCGGAGACACCGAGAAGGCCTGGGAATGCCCCGACCTCATCCAGATCCCCGTCGAGGGAACGGACGAGAAGAAGTGGGTCATGATCCTTTCCATCAACTGGGCCCAGGAACAGTACTTCGTAGGTGAGTTTGACGGAAAGACCTTCACCATCGGCGAGGGGCAGCCTAAGGCCCCCCAGTACCTGGACAAGGGCTTCGACTTCTACGCCTCCCGCGTTTTCCGCGACTATGACGGGACCCTGCAGGATGTAATCACCCTCGGCTGGGTCTCCCACTGGGACTATGCCCGGAACATTCCCAACCGTCCGGGTCAGGGTCTGTGGTCCATCCCGCGCGTGCTCAAACTCAAGAAGACCGATGCCGGCTATGTCATGACGCAGACTCCCTACAAGGGGCTCGAGACCCTGCGCGGGCAGGGCGTTTCGTTCACCCAGGAGTTTCCCGTCGGCGTGAAACCCATGAAGTTCAAACCCGCCGCCAACGTCTATGAGATGGAAGTCGCTATCGATGCGACCAAGTCCAATGTCGTCGGCTTCAACCTGATGGCCGGCAACGGGCACAAGCTGGTCGTCCAGTACGATACGGACAGTCAGTACATCACGGTCGACAGGACCAATACGGGCGATGTCGTCCTGGATAAGTTTCCGCGCGTAGCCTATGCGAAGGTTCCGCCGCAGGACGGTGTCCTCCGGCTTCACTTTTTCGTAGACAAGTCCAGTCTGGAGCTCTTCGCCAACGATGGCGAAGATGTCTTCACCTTCCTGGCCTTCCCCGCCGAAGACCAGATCGGCCTGGAGGCTTTCGCCCAGAAGAAAGGCACTAGAATGAGCGTACAGGCCTGGAACCTGAACTCCATCTGGGAATAAAACAATAAGGAAAAAACACAAAATGATATGAAAAGAATCCTGTTTCTGCTCATCCTGACTTCGGTTTTCTCATGCACGCCTTCCGCCAAACGCCAGGAGGCTGCAGAACCCGAAAGAGGCATGACCATTGAAAACCTGGGACCCGGGAACCGGTATGTCCGGATCGATTCCAGGCATAATTACCTGCTGCTCCCGGTTCAGGAAGGCGTCCCTTCCTGGACGGCGAACATCGTCGTCGACACCCGCCCGGGGGGAAGTTTCACCGTACCCCTCGCCGTGGACAAGATTGATTATTGGGTACCGTTCGATCTGACTCCGTACCATGGTAAGCAGCTGCTGCTCAGCTTCGCTTCCGGCATGGGGCGCCGTCCCATGCCCGGGCAGACGGCTCCCGTCCAGTCCGAAGCGCTCGCCTGGAAGGAGATGAAGCTGTCGGATACCTTCGATTCCACCAACCGGGAGACACGCTGGCGTCCGGAATACCATTTCACACCCGCGTATGGCTGGATGAACGATCCGAACGGCATGGTGTACGACAACGGTGAATGGCACCTGTTCTTCCAGTACAACCCGTATGCTTCCATCCACGGGAACATGCACTGGGGACATGCTGTTTCCAAGGACCTGATCCATTGGGAGGAACTGCCCATCGCCCTGTATCCCGATGCGCTCGGAACCATCTTTTCGGGTAGCGCCGTCATCGACAAGGAGAACACCGCCGGATTCGGCAAGGGAGCGATGGTCGCCATCTTCACAAGCGCCGGCGCCCGACAGACGCAGAGTATCGCCTACAGCACCGACGGAGGCCGGACCTTCACCAAATATGAAGGGAACCCGGTCATCACCTCCGACGTCCGGGATTTCCGCGACCCGAAGGTCATCTGGAATCCGGAAACCGGCAGATGGAACCTCGTCCTCGCTGCCGGAAATGAAGTCCGCTTCTACTCCTCTCCCGACCTCAAGCACTGGGATTTCGAGAGCGGATTCGGTTCCGACGGATATGGGAGCCACGGCGGCGTCTGGGAGTGTCCGGACATCTTTCCGGTCAAGGTCGAAGGGACCGATGAGCGCAAATGGGTTCTTCTGGTCAATAACGGTGGCGGCCCTGCCGGCGGAACGGCTACCCAGTACTTCGTGGGCGAGTTCGACGGAAAAGCCTTCCATTGCGATTCCCCCGCCGAAACTGTCAAATGGATGGACTGGGGGAAAGACCATTATGCCACCGTTTCCTTCTCCAACGCGCCGGACGGCCGGAACACGGTCCTGGCCTGGATGAACAACTGGGATTACGCGAACCGCGTTCCCACCGTCCAGTTCCGGAGCGGCGATTCCATCCCGCGCGACCTTTCCCTGTATGAGAAAGACGGCGAGTTCTATCTCTCCGTCGTTCCCTCTCCCGAGATGGATGCGGCCCGAGGTACTGCGAGCCCGGTCGATGCCGGAACCGTCACCGCGGAAGGAAAGGAGTTCAAAGACATCCTGAGCGCCTGCGGCGGGGTGGGCGAGATCGGGGTTGCTTTCACTGCAGCCTCTCCCGCCAAGTTCGGAATTGAACTATACAATTCCCTGGGCGAATCCGTGAAGTTCTGCTATGACTTTGAAGCGTCCACATTCGCCTGCGACCGCACGGAAAGCGGTGTCGTTGATTTCCATCCCACGTTCGCGGCCGTCTCGGTCGCACCGCTGGTGAAGGCCGACAGTTATGTCCTGCGCCTTTTCGTGGACAAGTGCAGCGTCGAAGCATTCGACGCCAAGGGACGGTTCGCCCTGACGGACCAGGTGTTCCCGCAAGCGTCCTTCTCCGGTATCCGCCTCGTCGCCTTGGATGGTGACGTCACGGTTTCTTCCATGAATGTTTATCCGATTAATAAATAATGCGTTATGAAGGATAATCTGGTTTTTGTCGGTATCGGCGAGGCCCTCTGGGACGTTCTTCCCACCGGGAAGAAGGTCGGAGGAGCCCCGGCTAACTTTGCCTTCCATGCCTCCCAGTTCGGCGGCGTCGAGGCCTATGCCGTCAGCGCGCTCGGCAAGGATGCCCTGGGCGATGAGCTCGAAAGCAAGTTGAAGAAGTCCGGACTGGGACTCATCCTGCCCCGGGTGGACTTTCCCACCGGAACTGTCCAGGTCACCCTGGACAATGCCGGTGTCCCTTCCTATGAAATCTGCACCGGCGTCGCCTGGGACAACATCCCCTTCACCCCGGAAATGGAAGCATTGGCGAAGCGGACGTCTGTCGTCTGCTTCGGCTCCCTGGCCCAGCGGAACCAGGTCTCCCGCGAGACCATCAACCGCTTCGTCGCATCCATGCCGCAGAACGAGGATGTACTGAAGATCTTCGACATCAACCTCCGGCAGCATTTCTATGACAAGGAGGTCATCGAGTGTTCTCTTCATATCGCCAACGTACTGAAACTCAACGATGACGAAATTGTCATTATCCAGGACCTCCTGGGGCTCGGCAATTCCGGCATCGAGGAAACCTGCCATGCGCTCATCCGCGACTACGGGCTTCGGATGGTGATCCTCACCAGCGGGGCCAAGCATAGCCAGGTGTTCACGGAAACGGAGGAATCCTTCGTTCCCACTCCCAAATGCGAGGTCATTGATACCGTCGGCGCCGGGGATTCCTTCACCGGATCTTTTGCAGCGGGAATCATCAAGGGCCTGCCCCTCAGGAAGGCCCACGAAATGGCCGTGAGGGTAGCCGGCTATGTCTGCACCCAGCCGGGTGCCATGCCGGTGTATCCCGAAGGTTTCCTGACAATCTGAACCATGAAACGCATCCTCATCCCCCTGCTTACCATCCTGCTTCTGGCCTCCTGCAACCAGGCGCCGACCACATTCCTTGTAGGAGTCTCGCAATGCAGTGATGATCTGTGGCGGGAAACGGCCAACCGCGAAATGATCCGGGAAGCGTCTTTCGACGGGGACCTGACCATCGAAATCCGCTCTGCCCACGACGATTCCGAAGAGCAGATCCGGGATGTGGAGTATTTCATCGACAAGAAGGTGGACTTGCTCGTCGTCTCGCCGAATGAGGCGACGAGCCTGACACCTGTCGTATCCAAAGCCTTCAGGAGCGGCATCCCGGTCATCCTTTTCGACCGGAAGATCGACTCCGACGACTATTCGACCTATGTCGGAGCCGACAACATACAAATCGGCAGGCAGATCGGGAATTACCTGAGCGTTCTCGCCCTCCACGGAAACAAGAAGGTCTTCCGTATCATCGTCATCCGGGGGACTAACGGATCCACGGCCGACACGGAACGCTACGAGGGTCTCATGCATGCTGTCCGGAACACCTCGGAGGTGACTGTTCGCATTATTGCTGAATCCTTTGCCGATTTCACCCGAAAGGGTGCCATCGACGCCATGTCCAGGATCATCCAGAGCGGTGCCGTGGACAAATCGGTCGATGCGATCATCGCTTTCAATGACGAAATGGCCATCGGGGTCCATGAGGCATTGGAGAAATATCTTCCCGCCATGGATTACCCTCCGATTGTCGGAATCGATGCCCTGTCGGGTGAAAACGGAGGAATAGACGCTATCCAGAAAGGAATCATCTCGGCCTCATTCATCTACCCGACCGGCGGTGACGTCGTCATCGACGTGGCCAGGAAAATCCTGCACAGGAACGCCTTCGACCGGAGCAACATCCTCAATACCGCCCTGGTCACCCCGGACAATGTCCGGGTTCTCAACCTCCAGCGCAACGAAATCGAATCAAAGCAAGTGAAGCTGGAGGAAATCAGCCAGAAACTTGAGAACATGGCATTGACCTATGGTTCCCAGCGAAGGACGACGTTCCTTCTGGCCATCCTGTCAAGCGTAATCCTCGTCTTTGTATTCGTTCTCCTGTCCCTGAACAGGAGACGGGCACACATGAACGAAGTCCTCAACCAGAAGAATGCCAAGATCCAGGAGCAGATCGAGAAACTGGAGGAGCAGAACAACCAGTTGGTCGACCTGACAAAGCAGCTGGAAGAAGCGACCCGGGCGAAACTGATCTTCTTTACGAACATCTCCCACGAATTCCGTACACCCCTTACGCTGATTCTCGGATCGACCGATCTGATGCTGGAATCATCCACCATTCAGAAAGAAGAGAAGCGGTCCCTGCATATGATCAAGAAGAACGGCAGGAAATTGCTCTCCCTCATCAACGAGCTCCTGGACTTCAGTTCCTATGAGAACAACCAGATGACTGTGAACTATTCGCGCGTGGATCTGAAACTCTTCCTGGAAGAGATCAACACCATGTTCATGGACATTGCCAAGAAAAAATGCATCCGCTTCGCCTTTCAGCCCGGGAATGAGGCCTTCGACATCCAGACGGACAAGAACAAGGTGGAAAAGATATACTTCAACTTCCTGTCCAACGCCTTCAAGTTTGTCAAGGAAGGCGGGAACGTCAAGGTCAGTCTCGTCAACCTCGAGGACAGGCATCGGATCCGGCTTTCGGTCTTCAACAGCGACTCCTACATTCCGGAGGAAAGGTGCAAGGACATCTTCAAGATGTTCTATACCGGAAATCCGCTCGACGAGAACAGCAGCGGCATCGGCCTGGCCCTCAGCAAATCACTGGTTGACGCGCTGAAAGGCGAGATTGGCGTTGAAAGCACCGAATCCGAAGGAACGACTTTCACTGTCGAACTCCCCTATCTCCCGGCGGAAGGATCCGCGCAGAATGAGAACCATGATTTCACTTATGCATCCCCCGCTCTGGCCGCAGACAAAATCGCCTACGATACGGATACGCCCATCGTAGTATCCGGTCCGGACAGCACGCGTACGACCGTCCTCGTCATAGAAGACAGCCAGGATATGCTGAACTTCATCAAGACGATTCTTGCCCATGACTACCGGATCATCCAGGCATCCAACGGAAAAGAGGGCTTGGAGAAGGCGATCCAATACAATCCCGAACTGATCGTCAGCGATATCATGATGCCGGTCATGGACGGATATGAAGTGTGCCGTCAGGTAAAATCCAACGAGAAGACCAAGCATATTCCCATCATCCTGCTTACGGCCTGTGCGCTGGACGAACAAAGAGCCATGGGATACGAGGTAGGCGCGGATGCTTTCCTCCAGAAGCCCTTCAACTCCGAAGTCCTGAAGACCAGAATCCATAATCTCCTCCGGAAAAAAGACACGATGATGGAAACCTCCCGGTACAGCTGGCTGATCGGCGAGGAGAATCGGATCCCTTCCCAGGGATGCGAAATCCTGGACAAGATCGTTCTGTATGTTTCCGGCCATCTCGAAGAAAGTATCAGCATCGACGACCTGGCCATGGCAACCGGATGCTCCCGCGCCAATCTTTACAAGCGGATCAAGGAAGTGACGGACTACTCACCCGTAGATCTGATCAATCTGCTGAAAATCCAGAAAGTCCTGGACCTGGTCCTCTACAAGCACAAGAATCTCACGGAAGCCGCCTATGAAGTTGGCTTCAGTTCGCTTTCCTATTTCTCGAGGACATTCGTCAAGTACTACAAGGTTTCTCCGCGGAAATGGATCAAAGAACACTACGGAGAAAGTTCAAAGTAGAATCCGCGGAACAAAGAAAAAGGCTGTATTCTTTGTCGGCAAAGAATACAGCCCTTCGATTAACCGGATCCGGTAGCTTTACGCACCCAGGCGGGCGGCGAGGCGCTCGCGGATGGCGCGGAGGAACTCGATGGAGGTCAGCGCCTTCGCATCCACGCCTTCCATGAGGTTCACGAGGTCCTTGGTCACCAGACCGGCGTTGAGGGTGTCGAAGCAGGCAGCCTCGAGTTGGTCGGCGTAGTTCACGAGCTCGGGGAGGTTGTCCAGCTCACCACGCTTGCGGAAAGCGCCGCTCCAGGCGAAGATGGTCGCCATCGGGTTGGTGGAAGTCTCCTCGCCCTTGAGGTACTTGTAGTAGTGACGGGTGACGGTGCCGTGGGCGGCCTCGTACTCGTACTTGCCGTCCGGGCTCACCAGGACGGAGGTCATCATCGCCAGGGAACCG